>Ga0070698_100000356_pt1 | contig 47357 bp, 43 predicted proteins | sample KBSK1502metaG_FD_65477 | JGI IMG/M metagenome (GOLD analysis project Ga0070698, IMG submission 65477) | Corn, switchgrass and miscanthus rhizosphere microbial communities from Kellogg Biological Station, Michigan, USA - KBS K1-50-2 metaG | ecosystem: Host-associated > Plants > Roots >...
GTGTCGTGCCCGGACTGCGGGGCGGAGCTCGAGGTCACCGCGACCGGCCCGGTCGCGCTCGCGCTCGCACCGGAGGCCGAAGAAGACTGGGGTGAGTGACCCCGTCCGGGTCCCTCCGGGAGAATTGCGGGTCCCTCCGGGTGAATTGACGGTCGGGGTGCTCCTCTCGCGCGTGCGCGTCGAGGAGAAGCTGCTCCTCGAGGAGCTCGACCGCCGGCATATCCCGACCAAGGTGATCGACGATCGCGAGCTCGTCCTCGCCCTCGAGAAGAAGCCCGAGCTCGGCGTCGACGTCGTCCTCGAGCGGTGCATCCAGCACTCGCGCGCCCTCTACGCCCTCTCTGTCCTCGAGACCTGGGGCATCAAGACCGTGAACACCTTCGAGGTCGCGGACGTCTGCGGCAACAAGCTCCTCACGACGATGCGGCTCATCCGCGACGGCGTGCCCTCGCCGCGCACGCGGCTCGCGTTCACGCCGGAGTCCGCGCTCGCCGCGGTCGAGGAGCTCGGCTATCCGGCGGTCCTGAAGCCGCTCGTCGGCTCATGGGGGCGCCTCCTCTCGAAGGTGAACGACCGCGATGCCGCGGAATCGATCCTCGAGCACAAGGACGTCCTCGGCACGTACATCCACTCCATCTACTACGTGCAGGAGTACATCCCGAAGCCCGGCCGCGACATCCGCGCGTTCGTCGTCGGCGACGAGACGGTCGGCGCGATCTACCGGTACTCCGATCACTGGATCACGAACACCGCGCGCGGCGGCAAGGCGACGAAGTGCGTCGTCACGCCGGAGCTGAACGATCTCTGCGTGCGCGCGGCGAAGGCCGTCGGTGGCGGCGTCGTCGCGATCGACGTCCTCGAGGCGCCCGAGGGGCTACTCGTGAACGAGGTGAACTACACGATGGAGTTCCGCAACTCCATCGACACGACCGGCGTGAACATCCCGGGCGTCGTCGTCGACTACGCGCTCAAGATCGCAAAGAGCAAGTAATGAAGGTCGGCATCATCGGCGCCGGCGGCTACGCCGGTGGCGAGCTTCTCCGGCTGCTCACGGGGCACCCCGAGGTGAGCGAAATCGTCGCGGGCAGCGAGTCGCTCGCCGGCAAGCCAGTGACGGCCGCACATCCGAACCTCCGGAAGCGGAGCTCCCTCGAGTTCGTGCGGTACGAGGACGTGACCGGGTGCGACGTCTTGTTCCTTTCGCTCCCGAACGGCGCACATCGCTTCACCGAGTTCCGCGCGCGCGGCACGCTGGTCATCGATCTGTCGTCCGATCACCGGCTGCGCGACGCGACGCGGTATCGCGAGTGGTACGACACCGACCACCCGCACCCCGAGCTCCTCGGCACCGCGGTGTACGGGATCCCCGAGCTCCATCGCGACGACATCCGGACCGCGAAGCTCGTCACCGGCGCCGGCTGCAACGCGACCGCGACGATCCTCGCGCTGCTCCCGCTCGCGCGCGCCGGATTCATCGAGACGTCGCGGCCGGTCGTCGTCGAGTGCAAGGTCGGCTCGAGCGAGGGAGGTCGCGAGGCCGGCGAGGACTCGCATCACCCGGAGCGCGCGGGCGTCGTCCGATCGTTCAAGCCGGTCGGACACCGGCACACCGCCGAGGTCGAGCAGGAGCTCGGCCTACGCGTGCAGCTCTCGGTCACCGCGGTGGAGCTCGTCCGCGGCGCGCTCGCGACGGCGCATGTCCCGGTGAGGAACGGGGTGGACGACAAGGCGTGCTGGCGCGCGTACCGCGAGACCTACGCGAACGAGCCCTTCGTCCGCATCGTGAAGGAGCGCACGGGCATCTTCCGCTACCCGGAGCCGAAGCTCCTCGCCGGCTCGAATTTCGCCGACGTCGGCTTCGCGACGGACCCGCGCGGCGACCGCGTCGTCGCCATCTGCGCGATCGACAACCTGATGAAGGGCGCCGCGGGAAACGGGGTCCAGGCGATGAACGTCGCGTGCGGCTTCCCCGAGACGGCCGGACTCGGTTTCCCCGGGCTGCACCCGTGACTCTCCCGGAGGGACCCGTGACTCTCCCGGAGGGACCCGTGATCCTCCCGGGGGGACCCGCGTGACGCTTCGCGCTGTGATCAAGGCCGGAGGATCGGCCGGTGTCGACCGCGACAGCGTCGCCGACCTCGTCGCCGACGTGGCGCGCTCCGACGAGATCGTGCTCGTGCACGGCGCCTCCGCGGAGACGGACAAGCTGCAGACCGCGCTCGGCCATCCGGTCGAGACCGTGTTCTCGCCGTCGGGGCATCAGAGCCGGCGGACGGACCGCCGCACCCTCGAGCTGTTCGCCATGGCCGCGCTCGGCGTGGAGAACTTCCTGTACACGGAGAAGCTGCAGGCCCGGGGCGTCGACGCCGTCGGCCTGTCGGGCCTCTCGGGCCGGCTGCTCATCGCCGAGCGGAAGATCGTCCGCGCTGTCAAGGATGGGAAGACGATCGTGCTGCGCGACGACTACACGGGCACGGTGAAAGCGGTGAACGTGCCGCTGCTCCGCCAGTTCATGGGGCCGAGCCGCGTGCCCGTCGTGGCCCCGCTCGCCCTTTCGACCGAGAACGAGGCCGTGAACGTCGACGGCGATCGCGTCGCGGCGCGGATCGCCGTCGCGATCGAGGCGGACGCGTTGCTCATCCTCACGAACGTGGCCGGGCTCCTTCGCGACGTGAACGATCCGTCGTCGCTCGTCGCGGAGGCGACGCTCGACGAGGCCGAGCGTTTCGCTCACGGGCGGATGAAGAAGAAGATCCTCGCTGCCCGCGAGGCGATCGAGGGCGGCGTCGGCGAGGTCGTCATCCGCAGCGCCGCAGGCGACCCGAACGTTCGGACCGTGATCCACGGATGAGTGAGGCGAGCGGGATCATCGCGCGCGAGGGCGCGCACACCTCGGGGCTCTACCAGAAGCGCGACCTCGCGCTCGTACGTGGCGACGGCGCTCGGGTGTGGGACGACGCCGGGCGCGAGTACATCGACTGCGTCGGCGGGCAGGGCTCGGGCAACCTCGGCCACGGCAACCCCGCCGTGGCGGAGGCGCTCGCGAAACAGGCCCGCACGCTCTCCTTCTGCACCGAGCTCTTCTACAACGACCGCCGCGCCGAGCTCTATGACCGCCTCGCTCGGATCCTCCCACCGTCGCTCGATCGCATCTTCCTCTGCAACAGCGGTACGGAGGCCGTCGAGGGCGCGCTGAAGTTCGCCCGCCTTGCGACGAAGCGCACGCACGTGACCGCGACGATGCGTGGCTTCCACGGTAAGACGATGGGCGCGCTGTCGGCGACGTGGGGCCCCGAGTACCGCGAGCTCTTCGGGCCGCTGCTCGAGGGGTTCAGCCACATCCCGTTCAACAAGACCGAGGCCCTCGATGCCGCGATCACGGCGGAGACGTCGGCGTTCATCGTCGAGCTCGTGCAGGGCGAGGGCGGTGTGCGGCCCGCCACGATGGAGTTCGTCGCGGAAGCGACGCGCGTCTGCCGCGAGCGCGGCGCGCTCTTCATCGTCGACGAGGTCCAGACCGGCTTCGGCCGGACCGGGACGATGTTCGCCCTCGAGCAGTACGGGATCGTGCCAGACGTGCTGTGCCTCGCGAAGTCGATCGCCGGCGGGATCCCGATGGGCGCGATCGCGTTCTCGCGCGCCCTCGGCGAGCTGCCCAAGCGGTCGCACTCGACGACGTTCGGTGGCAACCCGCTCGCTTGCGCGGCGGCCGTCGCGACGATCGACGAGCATCTCCGCCTTGGCCTCGCGCGGAACGCAGCGGAGCGCGGGAAGCAGCTGCGCGACGGTCTCGCCGCGATCGCCTCACCGAAGGTGCGCGAGGTGCGCGGCCTCGGGCTCATCCAGGGGATCGAGCTCAAGGAGAACGCCGGGCCGACGTTGAAGGCCTTGCAGGACGGCGGCGTGCTGGCGCTCGGCGCGGGGCCGACGGTCGTGCGCTACCTGCCGCCGCTCGTCATCACCGCGGCGCAGATCGACGCGGTGGTGGACGCGACGCGCGCGGCGCTCGTGTAGATGGACATCGAGCTCTCGCCGGACGACCTGGCCCTCGTCGGCGGGCTCGTGGCGATCCCCTCTGTCTCGCGCAACGAATCGGACGCCGTCGAATGGCTCGTCGCGCGGATGCGCGAGCGCGGCTTCCGCGCGTCCATCGACGAAGCCGGGAACGCAATCGGGGAGATCGGCGACGGACCCAGGCACGTCGTCCTGCTCGGGCACATCGACACCGTCCCCGGTGAGATCCCCGTTCGGCTCGAGGATGGCCAGCTCATCGGCCGCGGAGCGGTCGACGCGAAGGGCCCGCTCGCGGCGTTCGTCGCCGCAGCGACCGAGCCGGTCAACGGGCTCAGGGTGACGGTCGTCGGTGCGGTCGAGGAAGAATCGCCGACGAGCAAAGGTGCGCGATATCGGGCGACGCTGGCGGCGCCGGACTGGTGCGTGATCGGCGAGCCGTCGGGCTGGGACGGCGTGACCGTCGCGTACAAGGGCCGGCTCGTGCTCGGGGTCACGCTCGCGCGCGACGCGCGGCACGGCGCGTCACCGGGGCCGACGATCGCCGAGGAGGCGCTCGCGCTCTGGGCGCGGATCCGCGATGCCGCCCGGCCGTTCGCGCGGCTCGACTGCAGGCTCGAAGGGATGCATGCGGGCGCAGGCGACGGACTCGTCGAACGCGCGGACCTGCGCATCGGGTACCGGATCCCGCCCGGCATCGCGACCAACGAGCTCGAGACCCGGGCGCGCGCGATCGCGGACGAGCACGACGGTGATGCGGAAGCGACCGTCGAGCGCATCGCATCGGAGGAACCCGCGCGCACTGCGCGCACGACGGCCGTCGCGTCCGCGTTCGCGCGCGCGATCGCGTCCGTCGGCGGTCAGACCACGTACAAGGAGAAGAGCGGGACGAGCGACATGAACGTGCTGCTTCCGGCGTGGCGCTGCCCGATGGTCGCATACGGACCGGGCGACGGTCAGTACGACCACACGCCCATTGAACGACTCGCGCTCGCGGATTACGCGCGTTCCATCGCGGTCCTTCGGGATGTGCTCCGCAGACTGTCCAGCGGCTAGCATGACGGGCGCCCCGACCGCCTCGCGTTGAGGCAATGGGCCAAAGGGGGAAGGGTGTTCTCGAGCCGGCGGCAGCGCCAGCGGGCCATCCTCGCCACCCTCGCGGTGATCGGCATCCTCCTCGGGGCCTTCTTTTACAACGTGCACTGGCTCGACTCGAACCTGCAGGCCGTGACGTACGACACGTTCATCACGAACGCTCCGGGCAAGCTCAGCAACCAGATCACGATCGTCGCCCTCGACGACAAGACGGTCGCGAAGTACGGGAACTATCCCGTCCCGCGCCAGGCCTACGTCGATCTCCTCACGACGCTCAAGCCGTTCGCGCCGCGCACGATCGCCTTCGACATCGCGTTCTACGACATCTCGCCGAACCCGGACCAGGATCGCGCGCTCGCCGCCGCGATCAACGACGCCGGCAACGTGATCCTCGCGATGCAGGGCGCGGGCTCGAACGTCGGCGAGGACGGCGCGGTCCGCTACAGCGCCGAGCAAGTGCCGATCCTGGCGTTCCGCCAGGCCGCCGCCGGCCTCGCGTCGGTCAACGTCCTCGCCGACGAGGATGGCCGCGTCCGCCGCGCGGAGCTCGTCGTCGATACGCCGAGCGGCCGCTACTACTCCCTGCCGCTCGTCGCGACGGCGCGATCGCTGTTCAAGCTCAACGTCATCTCGGGCGACGAGACCGCCATCAAGCGCCAGGGTGACACGCTCGTCCTCCCCGGCCGCGGCGACGCGTTCCGCCCCGACCGGGTCATGCCGATCGACGAGACCGGCCACATGGCGATCTACTACGCCGCGCCGCCGGCGGCCGACCTCGCCACGCGCGCCGCCGACGCGAAGCCATGCGCCGACCCGGCGGAGTTCTGCGTCGTGTCGCTCGCCGATGTCGTCAGCGGGAAGATCCCGCGCGACCTGTTCAACAACCGCACGGTCTTCGTCGGCGCGCACTCGATCTCGGCGGTCCCCGACAACTACCCGGTGCCCAACAGCGGCTCGCAGAAGATGTTCGGCGTCGAGATCTGGGCGAACACCGCCGCCTCGATCTTCACGGACCGGTTCCCGCAGCCTCGCGAGGGCCTCGCGGTGACGCTCCTCGAGATGCTCATCGCGACGCTCGGCGGCATCCTGCTCGTCGCGCGCTTCCGCCTCTATGGGTTCCTCGCCGCGATCGCCGCGCTCGTGGCCTACGGCTTCGTGCGGTTCGTCCTGTTCTCGAGCGCGACGAGCGGCGCGATCGGTGATGGACCGATCGCGGTCGCGTCGTACGGGTACCTCATTCCGAGCGCGTTCTGGTGGGTCGTCGCCCTCGGGTACCTCCTCGTCGAGGAGCAGCGCGCGGTGACGCGGACCCAGACGACGTTCGGCCGGTTCGTCACGCCGTCGATCGCGCGCACGATCATGGACATCGAGGAGAGCGGCAAGCTCCACCTCGGCGGCGAGGAGAAGCGCGTCACGGTCCTCTTCGGCGACATCCGCGGGTTCACCACGATGAGCGAGGGGATGACCCCGAGCGTACTGCTCGACACGCTGAACCGTTACTTCGATGGCATCGTGAATGTCGTGAACCGATACGAAGGCACCGTGAACAAGTACAACGGCGACAACATCATGGTCATCTGGGGCGCCCCGCTCCCGGTCGTCGATCAGGCGCGGAAGGCGGTCCAGGCGGCGCTCGAGATCCAGCGCTGGATCGTCGCCGAGCGCGCGAAAGGCGGTCCGGACGTGTCGTTCGGGTTCGGCATCAACACCGGGCCGGTGGTCGCGGGCTTCCTCGGGGCGCTCGGCCGGATGGAGTACACGGTCATCGGTGACACCGCGAACGTCGCCTCACGGCTCACGTCGAACGACATCGCGCGGCGCGATCAGGTGGCGGTGAGCGCTGAGACGCTCGCGGAGCTCGGCGGCGACGTCGTCTCGGTCGACCTCGGCGCGGTGCAGGTGAAGGGCCGCGCGGGGGCGGTCCGCTGCTACCAGGTCAACAGCATCGGCGCGATCGAGAGCCCGAATCCCGCGCCGCCGCCGGAGCGACCGATCGGCGCCGCCGCCGTGGCCGGCTACCACTAGTGCCCATCTCCGAGTCGAGGCACTGATGGCGATCGACGACAAGGTCGCGTTCGTGCTGATGAAGCTCGCGAACCTCTCCGTGCAGAAGGATCGCGAGGCGTACCTGCGGGGCCTCATCGATCTCTGCGCGCAGGCGACGGAGGCCGAGCGGTCGACGGTGTACTTCGTCGATCAGTCGAAGAAGGAGCTCTGGTCGCGTGTCGCGGCGCGGACCGCGATCGAGATCCGACTGCCGCTCGGCACCGGCATCGCCGGACAGGTCGCGCTCACCGGCGAGACCATCAACGTCCCGGACGCGTACGCCGATCCGCGCTTCGACCGCAACGTCGACCTCCGGAGCGGGTTTCGCACGCTCAACATGCTGGTCGTGCCGGTGTGGGACCCGAACGGCCGTACCGTCATCGGCGTGCTGCAGGTCCTGAACAAGCGGAGCGGACCGTTCGAGCGGCGCGATCAGATGCTCCTCGAGCGGATCGCCGAGAGCGTCGGCCCGGTCCTGCTACAGATCCCCCAGGAGGAGCCGTCGTGAGCCGGCTGCCGTTCGATCGCCGTGCCGCCGAGCGGCGTGCCCAAGCGGGTAAGGACCGGCGCGACAGGGACGCCCGCGACCGCCGGAACGCCGAGCGCCGCAAGGGCGCCGGCCGGCGCGACCTCGACACCCTCCTCGACATCACCCGGCGGCTCATGACCATCACCGACCTCGACGCGCTGCTGCGCCTGATCGCCGAGGCGACTGTGACCATGGTCGGCGCCGAGCGCGCGACGATCTTCATCGTCGACCAGGAGCGGCAGGAGTACTGGTCGCGCGTCGCGACGGGTCACGGTGTCGGCGAGATCCGCTTCCCGCTGGGCGTCGGGATCGCCGGGACCGTTGCGCAGACCGGCGAGACGATCAGCATCCCCGACGCGTACGCGGACCCCCGATTCAGTCCCGAGAACGACAAGCGCACCGGCTTCCGCACCCGGAGCCTCCTCACGATCGCGATGACCGGCCACGACGGCAAGGTCATCGGCGTGTTCCAGGCGATCAACAAGACGATCGGCGAGTTCACGATCGAGGACGAGGTCACGCTCGGCTCGCTCGCCTCCTCGGCCGCCGTCGCCGTTGAGAACGCGCAGCTCGTGAACGCGCAAAAGCGTTTGTGGCTTTCGCTCATCGAGACGCTCGCGACGACCGTCGACGCGCGCGACCAGCAGACCGCCGGTCACAGCAAGCGCGTGACGCGGTACGCCGCGGTGATCGGCGCGGAGATGGGCCTGTCGCCCGAGGACCTCGAGCGACTGCAGGCGGCGGCCCTGCTGCACGACTACGGGAAGATCGCGGTCCGTGACCGGTTCCTCCAAAAGCCCGGCAAGCTGGACGATGCCGAGTTCGCCTACATGAAGGCCCACGCCGAGAAGACCGCCGAGTTCCTCAGCTACCTCGTGTTCCCGCCGGACATGCGCGAGGTCCCGATCATCGCGGCGCAGCATCATGAGCGCATGGACGGGAAGGGCTATCCGAAGGGCCTCTCCGGCGACGCGATCCTGCCCGGCGCGCGGATCGTCGCGACGGCCGACGTCTTCGACGCCCTCACCGCGCCGCGCTACTACAAGCCCGCGTACCCGCTCGACAAGACGCTCGAGATCATGGACGGCATGACCGGCGCGCATCTCGACCCGGCGGTGATGGCCGCGGTGCATCGGGCGCTTCCGGCGCTCGAGCGGACGATCGACGAGCTCAAGTCGACCTGGCCGAAGGCCGGGGACGAGGGGATGGGCAGCATCTCGGAGGCCGCAAGCGGCGGGCTCTCCGAGCGCGACCGTCCTGCGGCGACGCCGGCATGAAGATCCGGTTCTGGGGCACCCGTGGCTCGATCCCGACACCGGGACAGCGCACCGTGCGGTACGGCGGGAATACCGCGTGCGTCGAGGTCCGCGACGCGAGCGGTCACCTCCTCATCCTCGATGCGGGCACCGGGCTGCGCGAGCTCGGGATCAACCTGAACGGCGCGTCGCCGCTCACGGTCGACCTGTTCCTCTCGCACCTTCACTGGGACCATATCCAGGGGATCCCGTTCTTCCGCCCGGCCTTCGATCCGAAGAGCACCCTCCGACTGTATGGACCGACGCAGCATCGCCCGCTGCGCGAGCTCCTCGGCCTCGGCATGGACGACCCGTTCTTCCCCGTCGACCTCGACGGCCTCCCCGCGCAGCTCGAGGTGCACGAGTTCGAGAGCGGATCGACGCGGACCGTCGGGCCCTACCGCGTGCGCGCGACGACGATCTTCCACCCGGCGCCGGCGCTCGCGTACCGTATCGAGGCCGACGGCCGATCGCTCGTCTACGCGACCGACACCGAGGATCCGTTCAGCGGCCAGCCGAACCCGGTCATCGAGCTCGCGGCCGGTGCTGACGCGCTCATCCACGACGGGCAATACCTCGACGCGGACTTCAAGCCGGGGTGGGGGCACTCCACCGTCGCGACCGCGCTCGATGTCGCCCGGCGCGCGCATGCGAAGCGGCTGATCCTGTACCACCACGATCCAGACCGGACCGACGACGCGCTCGATCGCATCGGCGTCGAGGCGCAGCGTGCCGCGGGCGACAGCCTCGAGGTGATCGTCGCGCGCGAGGGGACCGAGGTCGCGCTCTAAGCGAGCTGGGGGCGCGTCGGCCGTGGGTGCATCGCGGTCCTGAGCCCGCGCGTGAATGCGGCGAGGTCCAGTGGCTTCGGGAAGACCGCCCGCGCGCCGATGCGCTTGCCGATCGCCTCGGCATCGTGCTTCGCGCTGACGACGACGATGGGCGCGTTCAGCTTGCTCTGCCGGTGGTACTCCCTGGCGAACTCCTCACCGTCGTGCTCAGGGAGCATGAGGTCGAGGACGATCGCGCTCGGTTCGACCGCGAGCGCCGTGCGGAGCCCGTGGTCGCCGTCGAGTGCGGGGATGGGCTCGAAGCCCTCGTCGGTGATCGCAGAGACGAGCATCTTGCGGGTGTCTTCGTCATCCTCGATCACGAGGACGCGCTCGGGGAGACCCTTCTTCCTCCGCTGCCGCTCTTTCACGTTCCCTCCTGATCGCGCCAACGAGCAGCAGGGGTCGTGCCCTCGGAGACTTTCGGCACGGCGGTGTTGTCTTGCGAGGCGTTCCGTTACCCGACCGACATGCGGGCGGGGTGATCAGGCCGAGCGCGACTCGATCTGGTCGCGTGCCGGCTGCCGCCGGAGCCGGTCGAGTGGGACGCCGCCGCTGGTCACCCAGTCGTGTCCGTCGTCGGCAGGGGAGTCGCAATAGGCCCAGCGCCCGTTGTGGACCGTGACGGTGCTCGGGTGCTCGCCCTGATGGCGCGGCCGGTGCGCCGCCGCGATGCACACGAACTCGATCAGTGGACCTGCCATCGCCCGCCTCCCCGCGGGGCCAACGGTAGGTCGGAATGCCCCTAGGTCAACGGAGCCGATGACGAGCGGTCAGCCCGACCGGACTCGTTACGAACACTCGGTCGGCGAGCGAGCTCGGTCGCGACGATCGCCCGCAGCTCCTCGAGATCGAACGGCTTCTTCAAATGGCCGTCGGCGCCGAGCTGGCGCGCGATGTTCGCGAGGTCGGGCGCGCCGCTCATGACGACGACGCGCGCGGGAGCCGCCGCGCCGCGGCGGTACTGCTGCACGAACGACCAGCCGTCCATGATCGGCATCCGCAGGTCGAGGAGAATGAGCGCCGGCTCGTGGTCCTTCACGAGATCGAGCGCCGCCGCGCCGTGGGGCGCAGACGCGACCGCGAACTCCTCGTCGAGCGCCTCGCGGATGGTGGCGCAGAGCGCGCCGTCGTCGTCGATCACCAAGACGCGTTGGCGGACCGTGTGGTCGTCGTCGCGGGATCGGCGCACTGGCCTCAGGTCGCCCTCGCTCTGCCCTTGGCGGTCGTCTGCACCGGCGACGACGGCGGGACGACCGCGTTCGGTGCCGCCGGCGGAACCTGGATACGCGGCGTGAACCGCATCGCGTCGGCGATCGGAAGCCCGTCGCTCGGCACCCACTCGTGCCCGGTCTGGTTGGCCCCCGCCGGGCAGAAGGCCCACATGCCGTCGTGGATGGTCAGGGCGGCGTCGCTGTGGCCGGTCGCATGCGCTTTCGCGGTGCAGACGAACTTCACGAGCTTCATCGGATCGCCGTTCATGCCGCCACCAGCCGGTAGCCATGCTGCCGGACCGTCGCGATGTACCGCGGCTCGCGCCAGGAGTCCCCGAGCTTGGAGCGCAGCGACCGAACGTGGCGGTCGACGATGTTGCTCGGGGGCGCGCCGGCCGCGCCCCAGACCGCGCGGCGGATCGCTTCACGGCTCACGGTGTGTCCGGCGTTCTTCGCGAGGACGAAGAGGATCGCCTGCTCGGTGCTCGTGAGGTCCGGGACCGCCGTACCGCAGCGGACCCGGTTCTCCATGACGTCGACCTCGAGGTCCCCGACCTTCACCGCGGGCACGAACGACACCCGCTGGCCGTAGGCGCGGCGGAGGAGCGCGCGGATGCGCGCGGCGAGCTCGGGCTCGGCGATCGGCATCGTGATCACGTCGTCCGCACCGTTCGCGTATGCGGCCAGGCGTGGCTGCAAGTCGCCCGCGCGCAACACGACGATCGCGGGGATGCCGGTGCCACCCTGGGTGTACGCGCGAAGCGTCTCGATGGAGTGCGGGCCGTCCAGGTCGACGATCACAAGGTGGACGCCGCCCCCATCGTGGCGGCGGGCACTCCGGTCGTGGACGACGTCGGCGACGGGCTGGCCGAGGGCGTGGGCCACGAGCTGCGACAGGGCCGCGTCCTGGCCGTGGACGACGATCCGCGGCGAGCCGAGGAGCCGGGTCCAGTTGATGACCATCGCGCGTCCGCCCCCTGCCTGGGTCGATGACGAGGCCTCATTACGACCCGAAACGAAAAGTACGTGTCGACCGAGGCGGCGTCTGTCAGCGACCTGACGGAGCGAGCAGGGAAGCTACGCCGGAGTCGGACCCATCAACCGCTCGGACTCGCGGCGCACGATCCCGTAGCACTCGCAGGACGCCCGCTCGAGCTTCTTCCGATCCAGGACCCGCACCGCGCCGCGCCTGTAGGTGACCGCTCCGGTCTGCTGCAGGACGCCGGCGGCAACAGTGACGCTTGGGCGCTCCGCGCCGAGCATGTGGGACAGGAACTCGTGCGTCAGGACGAACGCATCGCCGTCGACCGAGTCGTGGCTGATGAGCAGCCAGCGCGCGAGGCGCGCGCGGATCGGATGCGCGGCGTTGCACGCGGCGGTCTGCCCGAGCATCGCCATCCGGAGCTCGCTGTAGCGCAGGAGGCGTGTGCGGAGGCCGGGCGATCGCGCGACCTCTTCGAGGAACGCATCGGCGTCCAGCCGGAACCCGTCGCCCGATACCTGCGACACGACCTCATACAGGCTCGTGCGCGAACCGAGGAACAGCGGCAGGCCGACCATCGCCTCGCGCCCCGCGGTCGCCACCTCGGCGCGTTTGCCGTCCTTCAACGCCGCGACGACCGAGATCAAGCCGGTGGTCGGAAAATAGGTATGGGTGATCGTGCCGCCGGCGGACACGAGGGTCTGGTGGTCCGAGCGATACGGCTCGAGCCGGGCTGCGATCCGCGTCCGGTCGGACAGAGGCAGACCCGCGAGGACGCGATTTCCGTTGAGTGCGGTGACCGGGACGCCAGACGCCATGCGGCCTCCTCATCGGATGGCCCGGCATGGGGCGGGTCCTAGATCAAGCTGACGGGCGCGCCCATCGCTGGCGCCCGGCATCGCCGCGTGCGGATCGTCATGACCGTTCCGGCGACCACCTCACCGTAGCACCGGCGCATCCGTTGTAACGGGTGGGCGACCTTGGCTGAACACCGGCGATGACTGGCTTTCGCGGCATCGGCCCGAACAGCGACCTGCTGCCTCAGCGGTCTTGAAATTCGACCTCGGGCTTCTCGCGTGGATGCGCCAACGCTCGCTGACAGCCGAGGCCGGATGTTCTTGGGACCGCCGTCGCCGCCGAGTTCCCCGACATACGTCGTCGTACGTCCGCGTGCGCAGGCTTGGCTACAAGAATGGCTACGGCCTCCCGAGAAGGTCAACGTTGCGTCGATGCACCGTGCGAGGAAGCGAGCCGGCCAGCGTCGGAAATCGGCCCCCGAGCCGCGCGGGATTCATGAGTGCGGCGGAGAACCGTCCAGCGTTTGCGGCGGATGATTGAACTGCGGCCCGAAGGAAGGCCTGCAGACACGAATCGGACGTCACAGTACGTCCAACGCTGCTATATCAGTGCCTGCCGATGGATGAACGCGAGCACCACGACGAGTTCTACGCACACGATGCGACGGCGATATTTGACGGGCCCTTGTTCCTCGAGGCACGTCGGAAGCTCGCGGATCTTCTGGTGCGATACGGTCTTCGATCAGCCAAAGATCGGGTGCTGAGTCTCGGCTGCGGGGATGGGCGGGTCGAATGCCTGATGGCGTCGCGCGTCGGCGAAATCGTTGGCATCGAGCTGTCGTCCGTCGCGGTGAAGCAGGCCCGGGCCCGGGCGGCACGCGCAGGCCTTACCAACCTCAGCTTCGAGGTTGGTGACATCGAGGAGCTTGCGTTGCCATCCGCATCATTCGATGCCATTTGGTTGCTTGGTGTTCTGCATCACCTCAGCGCAGCAAGCACGATGGAGCTACTTGAGCGGTGCTCGGCGATCCTGCGGCCCGGCGGGATCATCCTGTCCGAGGATCCGAGCGCGCACCGGATCATCGGACTGTTCAAGGCGTTGTTCAGGGCGCAATACCGCAAGTACCACAGCCCGGATGAGCATGAGCTAGACGCAGGCGAGCTCGCGAACGTGTACGCGACGGTCACCTTCCGCTCGACCGCGATCTACTACAGCGACTTCTTTCTCGGGCCCTTGTCGTGGATGTTCCCGAAGTGGCCGGCGCCGCTGGTGCGCCCTCTTTCCGCGCTCGATTCGATGCTGCTTGCAGTCCCCGGTCTTCGCAGCCTGGCTTCTGAGTTTCTCGTAGTTGCACGCAAGCCAGCTACCTAGGCGACGAAGACGACAACCGTGGGCGAGGAGGGACTCGAACCCTCACACTCTTACGAGCAACAGCTCCTAAAGCTGCCGCGTCTGCCGTTTCGCCACTCGCCCGCCGCTCAGGGTATCGCTACGGCTGCGCGATGCGAGCCTTGTCCTCGAGCGCCGCATCGAGCGCGCGCAGCCGCGCCGGATCGGTCCGCCGCTCGTGCATTCCGCGCATCGCGCCGATCCGCCGGCAGATCGTGCGCGCGTCGCCGCCGTATGCGTCGAGGGCGCGGATCGCCTTCTCGCACTGGTACGCGTGCTCGGCGATGTGCGACGCGAACCGATGCAGCCGAAAGCGCACATCGACCTCGATCTCATCCCACATCGTGGGCCGTGCGAGCCCCGCTGGATCGCGCTGCGCGAGCGAGGCGTCGGTCTCCGCGCGGCGCATGGCGAAGCGCAAGAGGATGTCGAGCGTGCCGCCCGCGGTGTCGGCCGGGTCCGGCTGCGGCCGGCGCTCCGCCGGCATGAGGACGGGCTCGGCCGCGCTACGTGCCATCGAGTACTCGACGTTCGTTCGGTACGAGCGTTCGACGCGGATCGCGTGCGTGAGCGTTTCGCGCACCGACCATTCGCCCTCGGCGGGAGCGCGGTCGAGCAGCGTGCCGTCGATCCCGGCCAGCAGTCCGCGCAGGTCGCCGAGCGCGCTCTGGGCGAGCGAGAGGATCGCTGCCGCCTCGGTCGGTGCCGGCGGCGCAGCGGCGACCGCGCGCTGCTCCTCCTCGAGCGCGTGATAGAGCGCGTAGCCGTTCCACCCCTTGCCGCGGAAGGACCACCACTGCCGGCCGAGCGCCGCGTCCGAGAGCGTCGCGAGGCGGGCGAGGGACTCGTCGAAGGTCAGGATCGGATCCGCGCCTCGATGCCGGAGAGCCGCTCGATCACCTTGATGATCGCGAGGTTGCCCTCGCGACCGCCGCCGTCACGCTGCAGCGCGTTGTAGAGCGCGTGCGCGAGCGACGTTCCGGGCAGCGACACGTTGGCCGTGTCGGCGGCCGCAAGAACGTTGCGCAGGTCCTTCTGTTGATGGTCGACCATGAAGCCGGGCTTGAAGTCGCCGGCGAGCATCTTCGGCGCGTAGTTCTGCATCGCCCACGAGCTGCCGGCCCCGCCCGCGATGACCTGCCGCGTGCGCTCGAGGTCGATGCCCATCGCCGCCGCGAAGACGAGGGCCTCGGAGACGCCGAGGTTGTTGATCGCGACGGCGATCTGGTTCGCGAGCTTGCAGGCCTGCCCCGCGCCGTGACCGCCGATGTGCACGATCGTCTTCCCGAGCGCCTCGAAGACCGGACGGGCGCGCTCGACGTCGGACAGGTCGCCGCCGACCATGATCGAGAGCCGCGCCTCGATGGCCCCGATCTCGCCGCCGGAGACGGGCGCGTCGAGCGTCTTGAAGCCCTTCGCAGCCGCGCGCTCCGCCATGTCGCGCGATGCGACCGGCGAGATGCTGCTCATGTCGACCACGAGCAGTCCGTCGTGCGCGCCCTGGGCGATGCCGTCCTCGCCAAAGGTCACTGCCTCGACGTCCGGGGCGTTCGTGACCATCGTCACGACGATGTCGGAGCGCTCGGCGACCTCGCGGGGCGTCTTCACGACGCTCGCGCCCTCTGCCTTCAGGGCGTCGGCGCGCGAGAGCGTGCGGTTGGTGACGGTCAGGGGGAAGCCTGCTTTCCGGGCGTTCCGGGCCATCGGCAGGCCCATGATCCCGAGGCCGACGAAGCCGAGGCGGGTGCTAGTTCGGTCGCTTCCCATTTGGTCCCGGCTGCGGCTCGTCGCCCTCGACGTACACGGTGCGCACGCCTTCGTCGGTCGCGACGAGGTACGTGTCGGCGTCGGTCTCGCCGACGTTCACCGATGCGAGGAGCCGCTCATCGGTGACGTGCACGAAGGCGCTCGAGCGCTCGAGCTCGTTCGCGATCGCCTCGGCGAGCGAGGATTCCTCGAAGCTGTCCTTCACGAACTCCTTGGCCCGCTTGACCATCCGGAAGAACTCCTCCGGAGAGAAGCGGTCCGCGTGCGCCACCAGCACGGCCGTGCCGATGTCCTCGTCGCCCTCGTGGATCTCGTAGAAGTACATCGGGTCGGCTCGCAGCATAGGCCGCCGAGCCGTAGACTTGTGCTCTCCATGACCGACGAGGCGCGGACCACCACGCCCACACGAACATTCACGCACACCGTCGAGCGCAAGCCGGGCTCGATCGTGTCGCTCAGCGTCGAGGTCGATGCCGATCGCCTCGAGCGGGCCACCGAGCGCGCGTTCCAGAAGCACGTGCAGCACGCGAAGATCCCCGGCTTCCGCCCGGGGAAGGCGCCACGCGCGCTCTACGAGCGGACGTACGGAGCCGAGCATCTCTGGGAGGACGCCGCAGGCGACGTCGTCGACGAGACGTTCAAGGAGATCGCGGACCTCGAGCGGATCGACTGGCTCGACCGGCCCGCGGTCGAGGTGAGCCAGCTCGAGCCCGGGAAGCCGCTCAAGTACACGGCGACGGTGCCGGTCCGTCCCGACGTCGCGCTCGGCGACCCCAAGGCCGCCGCGGTCACCGTGCAGCCGACGCCGATCACCGACGAGCAGGTGGAGCAGACGATCGCCGGCATGCGCGAGCACCACGCCGAGCTGAAGCCCGTCGACCGGGCGGCGAAGAGAGAGGACGTCGTGACGATCGACCTCGACGCGACCCTCGACGGCAAGCAGCTGCCTCCGATGGGCCGGAACGCGCACCTCGAGCTCGGCAAGGACTACGCGATCCCCGGCCTCGCCGATGCCCTCGTCGGGACGAAGGCGAACGACACGAGGCAGTTCGAGCTCGCGTTCCCCGATGACTACCCCGACCTGGATCTCCGCGGAAAGACAGGGACGTTCACCGCGAAGGTCTCGCAGGTCGCGGAGAAGATCATGCCGCCGCTCGACGACGAGTTCGCGAAGACCGTGGGCGTCGCGACCGTCGCCGATCTCGACAAGGCCGTCCGTGGCGAGCTTGCTCACGCCGCGTTCCACGAAGCGCGTGACGACGCGGCCGAGAAGCTCCTCGCACACCTGCTCGACACGTCCACGGTCGAGGTGCCGGACATCCTCATCACCGACGAGCTCGACCACCTCATGGCCGACCTTGTGGCACGGGTCAAGGATCAGGGCTTGAGCTGGGAGCAGTTCTTGCTCCAGGCGCGCAAGACCGAGGACGAGATCCGCGCCGACTGGCGGGCGACGGCCGAGCGCCGCGCGAAGTCGCTCCTGGTCCTCGACGCGCTCGCGAAGCAGGAGAACGTGACCATCTCGTCGACCGAGCTCGCGCAGGAGGTCGCGCTCACGCCGCTCGCGCAACAGGATCCGAACGCGCTCCGCAACCCCGCGGTCCTCGGCGCGCTTGCGCGTTCGATGCGCAACCGAAAGCTCGTCGACAAGCTCATCGGCCTCGACACTCCCGACGCGGAGCGCACGCTCATCCGCGCGGCCGGTGGTCCCGAGGACCTCCAGCTCCCGCATGAGGCAGCGGCGGCCGAGCAGGCCATCATCGTTCCGCCGGCGCAGGCATCGGTCCCCGAGAAAAGCGCCGAGAGCCGCGAGGCCATTCGCGCGCTGCTCAAGGAACAGAGCGGCCGGTAGCATCACGCGCGAGTGACAGCCCTCCAGCTGGTCCAGGGCGCGAACAACGTCCTGTTCCTCGGGATCTTCGTCCTGGTCGCGATCACCGCGTTCCGCAGGCGGACGCGCACCGACGTCGATGCCGCGCTCCTCTTCGGCGCCCTTGCCCTCATCCTGCTCATCAGCCCGATCGCGCAGCTCCTTGGCGTCGCGGTCACCGGTGCGCTGACGCTGCTCATCGTCGCGGTGCTCATGGCACTGCCGTACCTCATGCTGCGATTGCTCATCGACTTCACCGACGTGCCGCTGCTCGTCCGCGCGGCGACGTTCGGTGGCCTCATCGCGGCCGTCATCGTCTTCGCGACGAGCGGACCGGCGCTCGACCCCGCGGTCACGCTCTTCCTCGTCGGCTACTTCGCCGCCGTCTCGCTGTACGCGGCCTTCGGCTTCGTCCGCCTGGCGCGCCGCTCGTCCGGCGTGACCCGGCGCCGCACGCAGGCCGTCGCGGCGGGCATGGGCCTCTTTGGTCTGGCCATCCTCGTCGCCGCCGCGAGCACCGTCGCGCCGAACGCGGCCGGCTTCGTGTCCGGCGCGACGCAGGTGCTCGCGCTCTTCGCCGCGCTGTCCTGGGTCCTCGGGTTCGTGCCGCCGGCGCAGCTCCGCCGGTACTGGCAGCAGCCGGAGCTCCGTGCGTTCCTCGAACGCGCGGGGACGCTTCCGCGGCTCCCGACGACCGACGCCATCTTGCGCGAGCTCGAGCGTGGCACTGGTGAGTCGTTCGGCGCCCGCGCGGCGATCGGCCTCTACCGTCCGGCCCGCGGCGTGATCAGCTTCGAGAACGCGTACGGCGCGATCCCCGCGGACGTCCCGGTCGACGGCTCGTCACTCGGGGCGCGAGTGTTCCGGTCACAGCGCGCGGAGTACTTCGCCGATGCGGCGCGGGCCAACCCCGAGAACGCGGCTGCCTACCGGAAGGCCCAGGTCGGTCCGGTCCTCGTGGCGCCGATCACCGCCGGCGACCGCCGGATCGGCGTGCTCGAGACATTCGCCGGGCACCAGCCCGTCTTCTCGAGCGACGACCTCGCCCTCGTCGAGCTGCTCGCGGACCAGGCAGCGGTGATCCTCGAGAGTCGCGCGCTCATCGATGAGGCGGCGCGGGTCCAGGCGCAGGAGGCGGCCGCGCGGCTGAAGGAGGACTTCGTGTCCGCTGCGGCCCACGACCTCAAGACGCCGCTCACGACGCTCCTCGGCCAGGCGCAGATCCTCGAGCTCCGTGCCGGCCGCGATGGGGCTCTTGCGCCGCACCAGCCGGCCATCGCGCGCATCGCCCGGGAGGCCCGGCGTCTCTCCGCGCTCGTCGAGGACCTCCTCGACGCGTCGCGCATCGAGGAGGGGAAGCTCGATGTGCGCCGCGAGCCCGTCGACCTTGCCGAGGTGCTCCGCCACGTCGCCGAACGCGGTCGACCGCAGAAGGAGCGCGTTTCCCTCGAGGCGAGCGGCCAGCTTGCCGGCAGCTACGACCGCCGGCGGATCGAGCAGCTCGTGGACAATCTGGTCGAGAACGGGCTGAAGTACAGCGAGGGTGACGCCACCGTCGAGATCCGGGCCTGGCGCGACGACGGCGAGATCCGCATCACCGTCCGCGACCACGGCATCGGCATCCCGGCGGCGGACCTCCCGCACGTGTTCGACCGGTTCCACCGCGCATCCAACGTCGACGCCCGCAAATACGCGGGCATCGGCCTGGGTCTATATATTTGCCGCGGCATCGCCCAGGAGCATGGTGGTCGCATCTGGGTCGAGAGCGTGGTGGGCCAGGGCAGCACGTTCCACGTCGCGCTGCCCGCTGCCGCAGAAGGGACGGCGAATTGATCGTCGCGGCCGAGCGCTTCGTCCTTTCGTCCGGTCGTCCGGCCGCGTCCACGCGCGCCGACGGCTCGCGGCCCGGCAGGGAGGCCATCGCCTCGGCACGGCGCCCGATCCTCGTCGTCGATGACGACGTCGAGATCCTCGCCATGCTCCGCGACTTCCTTGAGGGTGAAGGTCTCACCGTCCGCACCGCCGGGAATGGCGCCGAGGCGCTCGACATCGTCGACGACGTCGCGCCGGCCCTCATCCTGCTCGACATGCGGATGCCGGTGCTCGATGGGTGGGGATTCGCGGAGCAGCTACGCCAGCGGCGCGCGACTTATCCGATCGTCGTGATGACCGCGGCCGAGAGCGCGCAACGCTGGGCCGATGAGATCGGCGCGAACGGCTTCATCGCGAAGCCGTTCGACGTTGACGAGCTGCTCCAGCTCATCGAGCGCCATCGCAAGAAGGACACGAAGCCCAATTAGCTGGTCAGGTATTTCCGGAACCACTCGATCGTGAGGACCCAGGCGTCCTGGGCCTGCGCCGGCCCGTAGCGGGTCGGCCCGTTCGTGTCGTTGTGGAAGGCGTGGCCGACGCCCGGCTCGACCTTCGTGGCGTAGGGCGCGCCGCTCTTCTTCAGCTGCGCCTCGGCCGTTGGCCAGCTCGCCGTGATGCGCGTGTCCTGCTCGGCGTAGATCGCGAGCACCGCGGTCTTCGTCGTCGCGAGACCGCTCGGATCCGACGGCAGGGGCCCGTAGAACGGGACGGCCGCGGCGAGGGGCGCGCCTGCGATCACGACATTCCAGGTCGTGCCGCCGCCGAAGCAGAAGCCCACGGCGCCCACCTTCACCGGCCTGGCCGCGGTCCCGGCTTTCGCCTGGAGGTAGGCGACGGCCGTCATCAGATCCGCGTTCATCTGATCCACGGTCGTGTTCGCGAGCGCGCCCGAGTAGCTGCCACCGAGCTTCTCCGCACCGCCCTGGCGCGACAGCAGGTCGATACCGAAGCCCATGAAGCCCGCGGTGGCGACGCGGCGGATGACGTCTTGGATGTGCGGGGTGAGCCCGGTGTTCTCGTGCATGACGAGGACGCCGTTGCCGGTCGGGATCGCGGGATACGCCTCGTAGCCGATGAGTGTCGCCTTGCCGTCTGCGGACGGAATGCCGACAGGGCCGGCCAGCCGCAGCCGCGCGTCGTCCGGCTTCACGGTCACGGGGTTCGTCGTCGCGCTCGACGGCGGCGTCGCGTACGGCACGTTGGGCTGCGGCGAGGAGGGGTTCGCCGTGGCGGTGGGCGATCCGGCGGCGCCGGTCGCGAGCGCACGGGGCTGGTCGACGTTGCATCCCAGCGCGGAGAGCACGGCGAGCGACGCGGCGACGCCGCCGGTGATGTACGAGACCCGCTTCAGCATCTCGCGCCGCGAGATGCGTCGTGCGACGTAGTCCTCGAAGTGCTCCTCGATCACGTACCGCTGGAGATCGGTCCACTGCTGACTCATTTTTCGACCTCCGCCGATCGCGAGAGCCAGGACCGGACCCGCGCTCGGAGCTGCGATATCGCGAACGGCTTCGTGATGTAGTCGGTCACACCCTCGGCGAACGCAGCCTCGATGTCCTTGTCGGTGGTCCGCGCGGTGAGGATGACGATCGGAACGTCGGCGAGGCTCGCCTCGCGGCGGAGCTGTCTCGCGGCCTCGAGTCCATCGAGCTTCGGCATCTGGACGTCGAGCATGATCAGGTCGAAGCCGTCGCGCCGTGCCAGCTCGAGCGCGGTCGCGCCGTCTTCGGCCTTGACGACGTCATACCCGTCCCCGCTGAGGACGGTCTCGAGGACCTGGAGGACCGAGTGATCGTCGTCGGCGATGAGGATCCGCGCGCGCGTCTGGATCTTCGGGGACCGAGGTCCCTCGCCCGCGGCTCGCTCCTCGTCGGCGGCCTCGGGCACCAGGAGCTCGTCACCCTCGGCCGCCGCCGTGACCTCGACGTCGCCCGCGAGCCGCCGCGCCGCGCGCGCGAGGGCATCGACGCCCGCATCGTCGCGGTTCGGGTCGTGGTGGAACAGGACGAGCCGCTGCACTCGCGCGACGCGCGCGATCTCGACCGCGTACTCGATCGTGCTGTGTCCCCAGCCGGCTTTCGCCGGGAAGTCGGCCGCGTGGTACTGGGAGTCGTGGATGACGAGGTCGGCGTCGCGGAGGAACGCGGCATGCCGCTGATCGCCCGCGTGCAGTAGGTCGGCTTCTTCGAACGATCCGTCGGCGCGCCCGGGGCGCCACGTCGCTCCTTCGTGGGCCTCGTGGTCGGTCGCGTACACGAGCGTCCCGCCGCCGGCGGTGACGCGATAGCCGAGCGTCGGCGCGGTGTGGTTCATGAACTGCGTGCGGATGCGGAGGGCGCCGATCCCGAACTCGCCTTCCCCGAGCTCGACGATCTCGACGTTCGCCGGGAGCTGCTCCATCGGGACGGGGAAGTACGCGTAGTCCATCTGTCCGCCGAGCGCCGCGGGAAAGGACCGGTCGATGCCCGCCGGCCCGTAGATCGTGAGGTGGGATCCGGCGAGGAATGCCGGAAGGAAGAACGGCAGTCCCTGGATGTGGTCGGCGTGGGTATGGCTGATGAAGAGGTGCGCGCGCACCGGACCGCCGCGGGCGAGCGCGATGCCGAGCTTCCGCGCGCCGGTCCCGCAGTCGAAGATGAGGAGCGTCCCATCGTCCGCGCGCGTCTCGACGCACGGCGTATTGCCGCCGTAGCGGGCGGTCTCGGGACCGGCCGCGGCGATGGATCCGCGGACACCCCAAAAGCGGATACGGATGGGCGGTTTATACCCTTCCGGCGGTGGGTTAGTGCTGGACCGGCGCGGCGACGGTGATCTGGGCCGCGAAGTCGCGCACCGACATCGCGCCCACGCTCGAGGGCGTGCTTGCGACGAGCGGCTTGCCGGAGTCGGCCGCGTCGTCGAATGAGGCCGCGAAGGGGATGATGACGTCGGGCTTCCGGCCGAAGAATCGCGTCACCTGATCGGTCTGGAGGCCGGCCTCGGTCGTGCGATTCAACACGAGGAGCGTCTTCGCCTTCGCGATCCCAAGCTTGTCGAAGACCGAGAAGAGGTCGTTCGCGGACTTGAGCGACGCGAGGTGCGACGAGGTCACGACCGCCAAGACGTCCGCGCTGTCGATCGCCGCGAGGGTGTGCTGGGTGAACGTCGCGGCCGTATCGACGAGCACGTAATCGGAGGTCGCCTTGAGGCGATCGATGGCGTGGTGCACCGCGGGTACGGTGACCAGCTCGGCGTGCTCCGGCCGCTCGGATCCGGTCACCAGCCGCACGCCGCTCGCGTGGCGCGCGACGAAGAGCTCGAACAGATCCTCGCTCATGTCCTCGATCCGTACCGACGAGAGGTCGGCGAGGGTCTGGTTCGGCGTGAGGTCCATGAGCATCCCGGCGTTCGCGAACTCGAGCGAGAGGTCGAGCACGGAGACCCGGTAGATCATCGTGCTCGCGAGGGCGAGCGCGCCGTTCACCGCGAGCGTCGTGGCGCCGACCCCGCCCTTGCCGTGCAGGAGCACGCAGACCCGACCCTGCGCCGCCGGTGCGCCCGATGCGACGTCGGCCCCGCGCACGCGCCGCAACAAGAGCTCGACCTTCGCCGCGAGCACCGCGAGCTCGACCGGCTTCGCGACGTACTCGTCCGCTCCCTGCGCGTAGCCGGCGAGGATGTCGTCGGCCTGCTTCCGCGCCGACAGCATGATCACCGGGAGTCGGGCCGTCGCGGCCTCGGACCGCAGGCGGCGGCAGAGCTCGAGGCCGTTGAGGTTCGGCATGCTCACATCGGCGATGACGAGGTGCGGCTTCTGTCGCTTGATCTCGCGCAGCGCCTCGAAGCCGTCGTTCGCGGTCGTGACCACGTAGCCGTGCTTCGTGAGGAAGGTCTGCACGAGCTTGCGGATCTGCCCCTCGTCGTCGACGAAGAGCACCCGTTCACCGGCCACGGTTCACCCCGCCGCCGGGAGCAGGTCTGCGACGCGCTTGCGGAGCTCGCCCATGGTGAACGGCTTCGGCAGGACGCCCGCGCCACCGTGCAGCGTGGCCTCCTCGACCTGTGCCCGCTGCACCGACGCGGTCACGAAGATCACCGGGATCGCCGCCGTATCCGGCGACGCCTTCAGCGCGTCGCCGAGCTGGAAGCCGTCGAGGTTCGGCATCGAGACGTCGCTGAACACCAAGTCGGGCCGGACGCGCTTGATGAGGGCGAGCCCCTCGACCCCGTCCGCCGCCATGTGGATCTCGTGGCCGCTGCCCCGCATCGCGGCGGCAATGAGCTTCTGGATCATCGGATCGTCCTCGCAGAACACGATCTTCGCCATCCCGGTCCCTCTTATACGCCGACGGCCACGAGCGGCAGCGTGAACTGGAACACCGACCCTTCGCCCGGCGTGCTCTCCACCCAGGCCTTCCCGCCGTGCATCTCGATGATCTGCCGCGAGATCGGTAGCCCGAGCCCGGTGCCCTGGATGTAGCGCGTCGCGCCCGACTCGAGGCGCGAGAACCGCTCGAACACCTTCTCGACGGAGTCCGCGGGGATGCCGAGCCCCGAGTCGCGGACGAACACGTGGACCAGCTCACCTTCGACCCGCGTGGTGACGGTGATCGGTCCGCCACCCGGCGAGTACTTCACCGCGTTGCTCAACAGGTTGAGGAGCACCTGGTTCACCTTGTCCTTGTCGATCTCGACCAGCGGGAGCTCGGGATCGAGGTTGAGGTGGATCGGGTGGCGCGGCGAGTTCGGCGCGAGCCGGCCGGCGGCTTCCGAGACGATCGCGTTGATGTCGGTGAGCTCGCGGTGCAGGGTCATCCGGCCCGACTCCATCCGGTCGAGGTCGAGCATCTCCGTGATCATGCGATTGAGGCGCTGGGCGTCCTTGTTGATGTCGGACGCGTACTCCTTCATCTCCGCCATGGTGAGGTCCTCGTCGCGCATGAGCTCGCTGAACCCCTGGATCCCGGTGAGCGGCGTCCGGAATTCGTGGCTCACGATCGACACGAAGTCGCTCTTCGCGCTGTTCAGCTGCTCGAGCTGCGCGACCGCGCGTCGCTGCTGCGCGACGAGCTCGGCCGTCGTCAGGGCCGCCACCGCCTGGTCGCCGAAGAGTCCGAGGAGTCGGGCGTCCTCGTCGTCGAACCGCGCCTGAGGGGACGTGGACCGGACCGTCAGGGCCCCGAGACGCTGTCCGGCGCGCGCGAGCGGCACCGACAGCGCCGCCGTCTGGCCGGCCTCGCGGGCCGTCATGACCGAGTGCTCCCAGCTGGCGTAGTCGTTGACGATCACCGGCTGCTGCATCAGGAACGCCTGCCCGGACACGCCCTCGCCCTCTCGCAGCAGCTGCGGCGCGGTCATCGCGGCGCGGTCCGCGCGCGCGGTCTCGGCGAGCCGAAGGACCCCGGCGTGCTCGTCCCAGCGGTAGAGCGACGCGGCACCGCGTCCGAGCAATGTCGACGCGGCCTCGAGGATCTCGCGCACGACCTCGCGCGGGTCCGTCTCGGCGGCGACGAGCGCCGACGCCCGGTGCAGCGCGAGCATCCGCTCGTTCTCGCGCTGCCGAGCGACGAGCAGCTGCGCGGCCTCGAGCGCGGTCCGCAGCTCGTGCGCGACGCCCTCGAGCAGCCGGACCTCCTGCGAGGTCCAGGCGCGCGGCGCGCCGACGTGATCCAGCGCGAGGACGCCCGCGCGCTGCCCGCCGAGGCCGATGGGCGTCGCGACGGCCGCGATGGTGCCGCCTTCGATGAGGGCGTGGCTCCCGAGGCTCGCGTCCTGGAGGCGCGCGTCCACCCGGGCGTCGCGGACGGCGATGGTGCGGCCCTCGCGGATCGCGAGCGTCGAGAGCGGCAGCTGCCCGCGCGTGCCGATCGCGACCGGCGTCACGCCCTCCGCGTGCCACTCGTGCAGCACGGTGAGGTCCGCGTCGCCGGCGCCGCTGATCACGACGCGCGAGACACCGAGCTCGGTCCCGAGCTCCTCGAGGGCCGAGCGAACGACGGCCTCGGGATCGAGGTTCGCGTAGATGCGCTGCGAGATCCGGTTCACGACCGCCTCGCGGTCGGCGCGCTCGTCGGCCTCGGCGATCGAGAGCGCGTTGTGCAGCGCGCCGGCCACGTACTGCCCGAGGAGCGCGAGGATCTGGAGCTGGTCGCGCCCGAGCCCCCGCGGCTTCGGGTCGACGATGATGAGCGCGCCGATGAGCCGCGAGCGCGACACGAGCGGAAGCGCGGCGAAGGAACGGGCACCGGCGAGCTCGGGGATGGAGGCGATGAAGGCCGGCCACTCGGCCTGGGCCGCGATGTCATCGAGAACGAAGTTCCGCTTCTCGCCGATGAGCTTGGTCCGCAGGTCCGCCGGCAACGAGCCGACGGCGTAGGCGATGCCGTCCCGCGGCAGCGGTGCGCCTTGTCGCGCGAGGATGCGCACCGACCCAGTGGCCTCCTCGTACTGCATGAGCGTGGCGATCGCCGATGGCGGCAGCACGTTCTTGATCCCATCCAGGAACGCGGTCGCGACCTCGCCGGGCGTGAGCGGACCCGACAGCCCTGCTGCCAGCCGGCCGACGACCGCGAGCTGGTCGCGACCCTGTTCCGCCTGGCGCAGCGCCGCCTGGGTGCTGTCGGCGAAACGCCATGCGACGGCTCCGGCACCGATGCTCCCGAGGACGACGATGACGAGGACCCCGACATCGCTCCCGCGCGTGCGTGCGATGCCAAGCGCGACGTATACCGCGAGCGCGAACGCCACGGCGGACAGGACATAAAAGGCGCGACGGCGGCGCACCCGCCGATGCTAGACGGCTACGTCTTCGCCACCCCGATCCGCGCACATCGGTTGGTACACTCGGGATCGAGCATGTCCAGGAGGGCCAGAGCGTTGCAGAACAATCTCGTGCCGATGGTGGTCGAGCAGTCGGGCCGCGGTGAGCGGGCCTATGACATCTTCTCCCGCCTGCTGAAGGACCGGATCATCTTCATCACCGACATGATCGAAGACAACATGGCCAATCTCATCATCGCCCAGCTCCTCTTCCTCGACTCCGAGGACCCCGAGAAGGACATCCACGTCTACATCAACTCGGGTGGCGGGGTCGTGACGGCGGGCCTCGCGATCTACGACACCATGCAGTACCTGCGCTCGCCGATCAACACGGTCTGTATCGGGCAGGCGGCCTCAATGGCGGCGGTGCTTCTCATGGCGGGCGCGCCGGGCAAGCGCTTCGCGCTTCCGAACTCGCGGATCATGATCCACCAGGGCTCCGGCGGGTTCCGCGGGAACACCCCCGACGTGATGATCCAGGTGAAGGAGCTCGAGACCCTCGTCGACAAGCTCACGAAGATCATGGCCTTCCACACCGGTCAGCCGGTCGAGAAGATCAAGCAGAACTCAGAACGCGATCGTTTCATGTCGGCGGAAGAGGCGAAGGACTACGGGATCATCGACGACGTCTACGTCGGCAAGGCCACGGACGCGACGCTCCCGAAGGCCGAAGAGGCGAAGACCGAGGTCGGCGAACCGGTGCGGGTCCGCTAAATGACCACCGCGGCCAAGGGCGGCAAGCCCTACCGCTGCTCCTTCTGCGGGAAGTCCCAGGACCAGGTCCGGAAGCTCATCGCCGGCCAGGGCGTCTACATCTGCGACGAGTGCATCACCCTCTGCCGCGAGATCGTCGACGAAGAGTTCATGGAGACCCCGAAGGCCCGCGCGAGCGGCTCGAAGGTCCCGAGCCCGCGCCGCATCAACGAGATCCTCGACCAGTACGTCATCGGCCAGGACAAGGCGAAGCGCGTCCTCTCGGTCGCGGTCTACAACCACTACAAACGGGTCGGCGCCGGCCACCGCGTGGACGACGTCGAGCTCGGCAAGTCGAACGTCCTCCTCATCGGTCCCACGGGCTGCGGGAAGACGCTGCTCGCGCAGACGCTCGCGCGGATCCTCGACGTGCCCTTCTCCATCGCCGACGCGACGAGCCTCACCGAGGCCGGCTACGTCGGCGAGGACGTCGAGAACATCCTGCTGCGGCTGATCCAGGCCGCCGACTTCGACCTGAACCGCGCACAGCGGGGGATCATCTACATCGACGAGATCGACAAGATCGCGCGCAAGGGTGACAACCCGTCGATCACCCGCGACGTGTCCGGCGAGGGCGTCCAGCAGGCGCTGCTGAAGATCCTCGAGGGCACGATCGCGAACGTGCCGCCGCAGGGCGGCCGCAAGCACCCGCACCAGGACTTCATCCAGATCGACACGACGAACATCCTGTTCATCCTCGGCGGCGCGTTCGAGGGCCTCGAGAAGATCGTCGAGTCCCGCATCGGGAAGAAGACCATGGGCTTCGGCGCGACCCTCTCGCAGAACACGAAGGAGACCACCGCCGTCCTCGAGCAGGTCATGCCCGACGACCTCCTGAAATACGGGCTCATCCCCGAGTTCGTCGGGCGCATGCCGGTCATCGTTCCGCTCCAGGCGCTCGATGAGGCGGACCTCCTGCGGATCCTCACCGAGCCGAAGAACGCGATCGTGAAGCAGTACCAGAAGTTCTTGTCGATCGACAAGGTCGAGCTGCAGTTCACGGAGGACGGGCTCCTCGCCGCCGCGTCCGGGGCGGCCAAGCGGAAGACGGGCGCCCGCGGCCTGCGCACGATCATCGAGGAGGTCCTCCTCGACGTGATGTACGAGATCCCGTCGCGCTCCGACGTCCGGAAGGTCGTCGTGACCGCCGAGGCGATCGAAGGCAAGGCCAACCCGCTCTTGCTGAGCAAGAACGAGCAGCTCGTGCTCGAGGGCGACGAAGCCTCCAGCGCCTAGCATCGCCTCGTGCCCAAGCTGTACTTCGCGTCCCCTCGCGATCTCCCGCAGAAGAACCCCGCGCCCGGGATGACCCAGAAGATCATCCGCGCGGAAGCGGCCACGGTCGCGATCACCGATCTGGCGCCCAAGACCGTCGTCGAGTCGCACAAACACCCGATGGAGCAGACCGGCGTGGTGACGAAGGGCAGCCTGGTCATGGTGATCGCCGGCGAGCAGCGGATCCTGACGCCGGGCGACACGTACCGCGTCCCTCCGAACGCCTCGCACGGCGCCCGGGTCCTCGAGCAGGCGTGCCAGGTCATCGACATCTGGGCGCCGCCCCGCGACGACCTCTAGCCGCCGAACGTCCGTCCTCCCCCGAGCGGGGGAGGCTGCGAGCGAGCCTCCATGGACCTGATACCCGAACCGGATGCGCGCTCCGTAGCGTTGCCGAAGGATGAGGGCGCTGCTTCCGCGCTACGTACCCGGTGACCTCCTGCTCGTCGGCCGGGTGTTCGGGCTCGTCGCCGGCGTCATCTGGGTCAGCCTGGGCAACCAGATCGTCGTGCCCATCGCCGCCCTGGCGCTCGCCATCCTGTTCGCGACCATCGTCTACAGCTGGACCGCGCAGGCGATGCGCGGCCGCACCTTCGGTCTCACCACGACGCCGATCGCGCTCGTGTTCACCGATCTTCTGGTGGCGACCCTCTGGATGGTCGCAACGGCGCCGGACACACGGAGCGTCGCGTTCGCCCTCGTCCTCATCGCGTCGGTCCTCGTCCAGTTCCGGCTCGGCCGCCCGGGGATCCTGATCGCCGCGGCCGCGTTCGGGCTCGCGCTGCTGGGCCAGCAGCTCGTCCTCGTGGCGCTGGGCGACCAGCTCGAGCTGCTCCCGGTCTTCCGTCAGGGCGTCGTCGTCGGGCTCGTGCTGCTCGTCGTCGGTGTCGTGGTGACGGCGTATCGCGACGAGCAGCAGCGCGCCAGGCGCGCGCTCCGCCGCGCCAACCTCCTCGAGCAAGCCGCCACGGAGATCTCGGCGGAGATGGACGCCGACCTTGTGCTCGCGGCGATCCCGCGACACGCGCTCGAGCTCGTTCATGCCGATCACGCCACGCTGAACGTTCATCGCGGGAGCGACTTCGAGATCATCGCCGGCGCGGGTGTTGGTACGCGCGTCGTCGGCGTCCGCGGGCCCGCGACGAGCGGCATCATCGGCAAGGTCGTCATGACCCGGGCCACGGTCACGGTCGATGACTACCGCAAGCTGGCCGACGCGCCGACGGCCGTCCTCGACCTCGGCCTGCGGAGCGCGATCGCGGTCCCCGTCCTGGTCCAGGGCGAGATTGCGGCCGTGATGAATGTCGGGCGCTGCGAGGTCCGCCCCTTCGATCGTGACGAGCAGGACACCCTTGAGGGCTTCGCGGCGCACGCGGCGATCGCCCTCGCGAACGCCCGCCGGCTCAAGCTCGGCAAGCGTCGCGAGGAGCTCGGTCGTGAGCTCGCCTCGAGCACGACCGAGGAAGTCATCACGCGGCTGGCCGAGGAGGCGGCGCGGGCGTTCAACGCCGAGTATGTCGCCGCTGCCGAGATCACCGCGGGCGGCGGCGTACGGGTCATCGCGGGCCTCGGCGCCGCGGCGCATCTCCAGGGCATCGCGTACGGCAAAGCCGGCCCGCTCCTCACGAAGGTCGCGCAGGGCCGCGAGCCGCTGACCGTCCGCGACTACATGACCGAGTACGGCGACCACGACGGCGCGCACGCGGCGCTCCAGGCCGGCGTGCATGCGGTCATCGCGGTCCCGGTGTTGGTGAACGACACGGTCGTCGCGGCGTTCATGGTCGGCACGACGGACCCGCACCGCCGCTTCGACGCCGTCGACCAGCAAGGCCTCATCGACCTCGCGGAGCTCGCGGGCACGGCGCTTCGCGCCTCCGCCGGGCGCCGCGAGCGGGAGCGCCGGATCCAACGCCTCGCGGCGCTGAACGAGATCGCGTCGCAGACCGCGCTCGTCCACGACCCGCAGGAGATCGCTCGGTTCGCCCACGAAGCGGCGCGGAAGCTCGTCGACTTCGACGCGTTCTACCTCGCCCGGTACGACCCCGACCGCCGCCTGTTCGACTTCCTCATCGAGACCGACGGCGAGTCCGTCCGCGAGGGCGAGTTCTTCCTGCCCCTCGGCGGCGGACCGACGAGCCAGGTCGTGCTGAGCGGCGAGCCCTACCTCATGACGTCGAACGGCGATCCGATCCAGCGGCGCGGAAAGACCTACGGAGACGAGGAGCGCCGGAGCGAGTCCGCGGTCCACATCCCGCTGAAGATCCGCGGCGCCATCGTCGGTGTCGTGTCGGCGCAGTCGTACCGGCCCGCCGCGTTCGACGCCGAGGACGTCGCCATCCTCCAGTCCTTCGCCAACATCATCGCATCGTCATTCGAGAACGCGGAGCATCACGCGCGGCTGCGCGAGCTCTACCTCGCATCGGTGAAGGCGCTTGCGGCGGCGGTCGACGCGCGGGATCCGTACACCCGCAGCCACTCCGCGCGGGTGTCCGCGTTGTCACGGATCATCGCGGTCGAGATGCAGCTCCCACCGGACGAGATCCGCCGGGTGCAGCTTTCGGCGCTGCTGCACGACATCGGCAAGATCGGGATCCCCGACGCCATCCTGAACAAGCCAGCCGCCCTCACCGCCGAGGAGTGGGTGATCATGAAGACCCACGCCGCGCTCGGCGGGTCGATCCTCGCCGCGGTCGAGCCGCTCGCCGACCTCGTCCCGATCGTCCACGCGCACCACGAGCGCTTCGATGGCACGGGCTATCCCGACGGGGCTGCCGGCGATGCGGTGCCGCTCGCCGCGTACATCGTGTCCGCGGCCGATGCGTACGAGGTCATCGTGAGCAAGCGCGCATACAAGGCCGCGCAGAGCATCGACTTCGCCGTGTCCGAGCTGCTTCGGTGGAGCGGATCGCAGTTCCATCCCGCGGTCGTCGAGGCGTTCATCCGCGTCATCGAGCGCGACCGCCGCCAGGGCAGCGTGTATCTCAGCAAGGTCGGCGCGATCGAGCACGAGGACATCGAGGACGTTCCGGGCCCGGGCTCGCTCGTCGAGCGGATGGCGGAACACTCCCACGCCCACGCGCGCCAGCTCGCGATCCTGCAGCGACTCGCCTCGGAGATCAGCGCGGTGCTCGACCTCGATGAGCTCGCGAGCCGGCTGTTGCGGATCGTCTGCGACGCGATGGGCTACGAGAACGGCTTCCTCACGACGTTGAACGACGTCGGCGAGCTCAGCATCCGCGCCGCGTTCGGACCGTCCGTCGCGTTCGTTGGCCAGTCGCTACCGCGCGGGACGGGCATCAGCTGGTGGGTCATCGAGCACGGGCGACTGCAGAACGTCGCCGACGTCCAGGCCGACACGCGCTATGTCGGCCCGCCCGACATCCGCTCGAGCCTCATCGTCCCGCTCCGGATCGGCGACGAGACCGTCGGCATCATCGGCATCGAGAGCACCCGGCGCGCGGCCTTCAGCACGGAGGACGAGACGCTCCTCACCGCGACGTCGCACCAGGTGGCGGCCGCGGTCCGCGTCGCCCGGCTGCACCAGGCCGCGAAGTCCGCGGCCGCGACCGATCCACTCACCGGACTGCCGAATCGGCGCGTGTTCTTCGACAAGCTCGCCGAGGGCCTGGCGGGCAGCGAGGCCGACGGTGCCCCGCTCTCGGTCGCGATGATCGACGCGAACGGCCTGAAGCAGCTGAACGATCAGCATGGCCACGCGGCGGGGGATCAGGCGCTCATCAAGATCGGCGAGATGCTCTCCGCCGGCGTGCGGCTCGGTGACGTCGTCGCGCGGATCGGCGGGGACGAGTTCGCGGTCGTGTTCCCCGGCGCGCCGCTCTTCGCGGCCGACCGGATCATGCGCCGCCTGGCCGAGGACATCGCCAACGCGACGATCCCTTCCGGAGAGCAGCTGCCGACGATCGCCTGGGGCATCGCCCCCGCGCTCGTCGAGGGGACCTCGGTCGACGCGCTCGTCGATGCGGCGGACCGGGCGATGTACCGCCAGAAGCAGCTCGGGAAGTCGCGCGCCGGCTGATCGCTGTCCCCGTTGACCGTCGTCCGAGCAGGGGAACAGAATCGGTCCGGTGCAGCCTCCGGACCCGGCGCGGACCAAGCGTCGCGCGACGGCAGGGACGAAGGCGTTTTTCTTTTCCGATCTCCGCGACTACACGCCGTTCGTCGAGGCGCACGGCGACGCCGAGGCCGCCAAGCTCCTGACCGAGTACCGCACCCTCGTGCGGCGCGAGGTGGCCCGCCACCACGGCGCGGAGATCAAGACCGAAGGTGACTCGTTCTACGTCGTGTTCGATGTGCCGTCGACGGCGGTCGACTGCGCCATCGCGATCCTCAAGCGTGCCCAGGCCAACGCGGATCGGCTGCGCATCGGTATCGGGCTGCATGCCGGCGAGACCATCGCGTACGACGACCAGTTCGTCGGAAGTGCGGTGAATATCGCGAGCCGCCTCGCCTCGGCCGCCGGTCCGGGCGAGCTGATCATCAGCGACACCCTGCGCGGGCTGGTTCGCACCACGACCTCCGTCCAGATGACGGACCGCGGCCCGCTCGCGCTCAAGGGAGTGCGCGAGCCGATCCGCGCGTGGACGGTGCGTTGGGATCCGAGCGCCGCGGCCTCGCCCTCGCCGGCCATCGCGCTGCCGCCGCCCGCGGCCAGACCGCGCGGTCTCGCCTCGGTTTGGGTGATCGCCGCGGTCGCGGCGGTGGCGGCGATCGGCGCCACCCTGTTGCTGGCGCCGCGCGGCGCGGAACCAGCGCCGCCGGCGGAGGCTGCGTCAGGGCCCAAGCTCGTGCTCGTCGCGGGTCTCGGGTCGCTCGGGTTCTCCGGTGACGGCGGCCCAGCGACCGCGGCGCAGCTCGACGAGCCGATCGGCCTGGTATTTGATGCGGATCGGAATCTCTACGTCGCCGACAGCACCTTCCAGACCAACCCCGGAGGGGTCCGGGAGTCGTATACGCGCATCCGGCGGATCGACGCAGGCGGGACGATCCGCACCATCGCGGGTGGCGGGACCATGGCGTTCCCGTTCGACGGCCATGCCGGTTCGGCGCGTTTCCTTGCGAACGCCAGTCTGGCGATCGACCGCGCCGGCGTTCTCTACGTCTCCAGCGGCGGCGATCCGATCGTACCCCAGTGGGTGGGCGCGATCGGCCACAGCGACGACCTGCGGATCATCGCGGGAGGCGCGAGCGGGTTCGGTGGCGACGGGGGACCGGCGATTGGCGCGCGGCTCTTCCGACCGGGCGCCCTCGCCATCGACGGGTCGGGCAACGTCTATGTCGCCGATAGTGGGAATAATCGCGTGCGCGTCGTCAAGGCGGACGGCACGATCGATACGATCGCGGGCAACGGATCCCGGGCGTTCACCGGCGACGGAGGGCCCGCCCGCGACGCGAACTTCTTCGCACCGCTTGGCCTGGCATTCTCTCCCGACGGCAGCTTGTACGTCGCCGATACGAATAACAATCGCGTCCGCAGGATCGATCACGGTGGAACCGTCTCCACCGTCGCGGGGATGGGCGACGCGGCCTTCGGTGGCGACGGCGGACCCGCGACGCGCGCGGCGCTGAGGCTGCCGGCCGGCCTCGCCTTCGATCGATCGGGCAACCTCTACATCGCCGACGCCGGGAACGACCGCGTGCGCAAGGTGACACCCGACGGGATCATCACGACGGTCGCCGGCGGCGACGACCATCTCGTTCGCCCGACCGCGGTGGCGGTGAGCCCTGACGGCGTTCTCTTCATCGCCGACACCGGCAACCACCGCGTCGTGAAGCTCGCCCAGCGCTAACGCGCTGTTAGAATTGATGCGTACCGGCAGCGACCGGGAGGAGTACCGAGCCCCGACCGATAGAGAAGGCCCGCACCAGCTGGAAGCGGGCCGCGGCGACGGAGCCAGGGAAGTCGCCCGCGAGCCGGATCGGGTGCGCCCGTTAGAGCGCGCATGAGGCGCTCGCCAAGACGAGCGTGAACTCAGGTGGTACCACGCGGCTTCGGCCGTCGTCCTGTTCGGACGACGGCATTTTGTTGTCAGAGAGGAGGCGTCACGTGGCGATAGCGAAGGCACCGCAGGCGGTCTTGCAGTACCGCGGCAAGAACTTCGACCCGAGTGCGGTCGAGACGTTCCTCTACGACTGGTGGGAATCGTCCGGCTTCTTCACGCCGCCGGCGGAGCAGCCGGGCGAGACGCCGTTCGTGATGATGCTGCCGCTGCCGAACGTGACCGGCGACCTCCACCTGGGTCATGCGCTCGGCTTCGGTGGCTACGAGGACCTCATGGCCCGCTGGCACCGGATGCGGGGCGAGCCGACGCTCTGGCTCCCGGGCTCGGACCACGCCGGGATCATCGCCCAGATCGTCGTCGAGAAGGAGCTCGCGAAGGAGTACGGCAACCGCCGCAAGGACGCGTCCCCCACGCTCGGCCTCACGCGTGACGAGTTCCTGGCCGAGATGTGGCGCTGGATGGAGCACTACAAGCCGCGGATCTACAAGCAGCTGCGGATGCTCGGCTGCAGCCTCGACTGGACGCGCGTGCATTTCACGATGGATCCCGACATGCAGCGGCGCGTGCGGATCCACTTCATCCGCATGTACCGGAAGGGACACCTCTACCGGGCCGATCGGATCGTGCACTGGTGCCTCACCTGCCAGACCACGTACTCGGATCTCGAGGCGCTCCACGTGGTCCGGACCGACCAGCTGAGCTACGTGCGGTACCCGTGGGCCCAGCCGATGCCGGCGGGCACGCCGGATCTCGTCGTCGCGACGACGCGTCCGGAGACGATCGTCGCCGACACGGCGATCGCGGTGCATCCCGACGATCCGCGCTGGAAGGGGCTCATCGGCAAAGAGGTGCTCGTGCCGATCGTCGATCGGAAGGTCAAGATCGTCGCCGACGAGGCCGTCGATCGCGAGTTCGGGACCGGCGCGCTGAAGGTGACTCCGGGCCACGATCAGACGGACTTCGAGATCGGGCAGCGGCACGGGCTGCAGGTGCTGTCGGCGATCGATACGCGCGGCTTGATGACGTCCGCGGCGGGTCCGCTCGCCGGGCTCGACCGCGACAGCGCGCGTGTCGCGATGATCGAGCGACTGACGGAGAAGGGTCTCCTCGTGCGCCAGGAGCCGATCACGCACAACGTCGGGATCCACGACCGCTGCGAGACGATCGACGAGCCGCTCGTGATGAAGCAGTGGTGGATGCGCATGACGCCCCTCGCGAAGCCCGCGATCGACGCCGTGCGCAGCGGCAAGGTACGGATCATCCCGAAGTACCAGGAGAAGATCTACTTCGAGTGGATGGAGAACATCCGCGACTGGCCCGTATCGCGCCAGATCTGGTGGGGGCACTCCATTCCGGTCTGGTACTGCCAGGACTGCGACGAGGTCGTGGTACCAGCGGAGGACGGCCCCGATCCGACGACGTGCCCCAAGTGCAAGTCGCGCGACCTGAAGCAGGATCCGGACGTGCTGGACACGTGGTTCAGCTCGGCCCTCTGGCCGCACTCGACGCTCGGCTGGCCCGAGAAGACTGCGGACCTCGCGCGCTTCTACCCGGGGTCGATGCTCGAGACCGGCTACGACATCATCTTCTTCTGGGTCGCGCGGATGCTGATGATGGGCATCGAGAACATGGGCGAGGTGCCCTTCCTCACCGTGTACCTGCACGGGCTCGTCACGACCGACCGCCGCAAGATGAGCAAGTCGAAGGGGAACGTCGTGAGCCCGGTCGGGATGATCGAGGAGCACGGCGCCGACGCCCTCCGCTACGCGCTCGTGAGCGGGATCTCCGCCGGCGCGGATAGCGAGTTCTCCGACGGGAAGCTCGAGAACGGCCGCCGGTTCGTGAACAAGCTCTGGAACGCCGGCCGCTTCGCGCTCGCGCAGATCGAGGCCCGTCCCGCCGCGCTCACCGCGCCGATCGATCTCTCGCCGGTCGACGCGAAGGGCCTGGCAGAGGCCGATCGCTGGATCCTCTCGCGCACGGAGGCCGCGGTCGAAGAGCTGACCCGGCTCATCGAGCACTACCAGTTCGGCGAGTACGCGACCGCGCTCCAGCAGTTCATCTGGAGCGAGCTCGCCGACTTCTACATAGAGCTCGCGAAGCCGCAGCGCCGCCCGGCGGGCTCGGAGGACGCGGCCGTCCGCACGCTCGCGTACGTGCTCGACCGCGTCGCGCGGCTCGCGCATCCATCGATCCCCTTTGTCAGTGAGACGTTGGCGTTGCAGCTCTGGGCGCTCGGGACGAAGGCCGACCCGGCTTCGTCGCTCGTGCTTTCGCGCTGGCCCACGCCTGGTCATCGCGATCTAACTTTGGAGGATCGGTTCGGTCTCGCGATCGAGGTCATCCGCCGGATCCGCGAGCAGCGGCAGGCGGCCGACGTCGAGCCGCGGGCGACGGTGCGGGTCGCGCTCGGTGGCGAGGCCGAGTCGCTCCGGCCGTTCGCCGAGATCATCGGCTCGCTGACGAACGCCGCCGTGACGTTCGGCGGCGGTACGTCCGCGCCGACACTCGTGCGCTCCGTCGAGGTCCGGGTGGACGTACCGCGTGACGCGAGCGCCGACCGCGCCCGACTCGAGCGGGAGCTCGCCGACGCCGAGAAGCTGCTCGACCATTCACGGACGCTGCTCGGCTCAGGGGACTTCGCGAAGCGCGCGCCCAGGCCGGTCGTGGAGAAGGCCCGTGCGACGCTCGCCGAGCGTGAGGCCGCAGTCACGTCACTGAAGGCGGAGCTCGCCAAGCTGTAACGTTGCCCCGATGACCCAGTCCGAGCTCGACCGCCTCACCGCCGATCTCCGCGTGTTCGACACGAACGGGATCGAGCGCGCCGCCTGGGGCTGGGACCGCCATGAGAAGCGTGGCCTCGATGCGTACCACCGCGCCGAGCGCGCCGCGCTCGCGCAGATCGAGCAACACGACCTCGGGCCGCGCTGGGAAGAGCTCCGCCGCACGCTGTTCGGTCTGACGGAGGCATCCGGGGCGCTCGTCAACTGGAAGGCCCGGCACGGACAGCTCGGGCACAAGGCCGAGAGCGCCGCATTCGGCGCCGCGCTCGGGCTCTGCGCCAAGGATCACCTCAGTCGCGAGCAGTACGCGGAACTCGTCGAGCCGATGGCCGAGGCGCTTCCGTGGCTGCTCCCGGATCATCCGCCTGCTCCTCGACCGACGACATAAAAAAGGGCGGGGCTAGAGCCCCGCCCTTCTCGACTACGACGTGAGCGCGAGGACTATTGGTTGTCCTTCAAGATCTGGTTCGCCTTCTGGCCCGCGGCCTTCACGGCGGCGGAGATGTCGGTGACCTTCCCTGCGACGACCGCGTTCAGCATGTCCTCGATGACCGTCCGGATGTCCTGCTGGCCGCGCACGTTCGGCTCGGGGATGCTCGTCCCGATCTGGTCGAACGCCTGCTTGCCCTGGACGTCGGTCTTCCACGCGTTTTTCAGGGTGTCGGTGTCCTGCGCGGACTTCCGCACCGGCATGTAGCTCGACTTCACCGCCCACTCGGCGGTCTGCGCGGCGTCCGCGAACCACTTCACGAACAGCCACGAGGCGAGCTGCTTCTCCGGCGTGCTCTTGAAGATCGCGATGTTGGCCCCGTACTGCACGGTGGCCGCCTTCGCCGGGTCTTTCTGCGGGATGTTCGTCAGGCTCCAGTTGATCGGCTGCTTGAAGCTCGAGACGAAGAACGGCCGGCCGGTGCTCGACTCCTGGACGAACGTGGCCTTACCGGTCCCGAAGTCGGTCTGGTAATCGAAGCCCTTCGGCACGTACGCGCTGCCTGCGTCGATCATGCGCTTCATCATCGTCACGGCGTCGATCGCGGGCTGCTGGTCCCAGGCGACGGTCTTCTGGTCGGCGCTCATGAGCTGACCGCCGCGCGAGAGGACCCACCCGTTGAAGTTCGAGGCGTTGATCGTGATCGCCCACCCGTAGCGGGTGGTCTTGCCGTCGGCGCCGACCTTCGTGGCGGCCTTCGCGGTGGCCTCGAACTCATCCCACGTCTTCGGGTCGCTCTTGCCGATCTCCTTGAGGATGTCCTCGTTGTTGTACTGGAGGAAGAGCGACTTCGTGAACGGGAACGAGAGGAGCTGGTTGCCGAACTGCGCGAAGCGATTCGTGTCGTAGTAGGACTTGTAGATGTCCGCCTGCGACTCCTTGGTGAGCCCGTTCTTCACGGAGTTCACGTACGGGTCGAGGTTGAGGACAACGTCGGCCTTCATGTAATCGGCCACGAAGCTCTCGTACGCGACCGCGAGCTCAGGGAGCGCGCCGGCCTGGATGGCCGACAGGTTCTTCTGGTAGAGCTGCGTGTAGCTGCCCTGGTACTGCAGCGTGACGGTGATCCCCTTGCCGTTGGTCGAATTGAACCGGTCGATCATGGCCTGGAGTGCCGCGGCGTTCGCCCCGGTCTGGGTGTGCCAGAGCGTCAGGCCGATGGGTGCGCCCGACAGCTCGATGTCGGCCGACGTCAGGGCCGGCGCGGGCGACGCAGCCCCGCTGCACGCCGTGGCGACGACCATGACCGCCGCGATGATCGCGAGCTTCAACCGCATGTGAATCCTCCCTCTAATTACACCTACCCCTGGGTACGCCGTGGATACGAATGAGAACTAGCCGCGGATACCCGTCCTCGCCACCCCCTGGATGAGATACCGCTGCGCGAACAGGAAGATCAGCACGACGGGGGCGATCACGAAAGTGGCCGCCGCCATCTCGAGATGATATTGCGCCCCGAATTCAGTGCGGAACTGCGCCATCCCGACCTGGATCGGCCTGACGGCGTCGCTGTTCGTCACCAGGAGCGGCCACTGGAAGGCGTCGTAGCTGCCGAGCGCGGTGACGAGCGTGACGACGACCAACACCGGCACCGACAGCGGGAGGACGATCTTCCAGAGGAAGCGCAGGTGGCCGGCGCCGTCCACCTTCGCGGCGTCGGCGAGCTCGTTCGGGATCGAGCGGAAGTGCTGCCGGAGCAGGAACACCGAGAACACCGACGCGAGGAACGGGATGATCTGGACCTGGAGCGTGTCGCTCAGGCGAAGGACCTTCGTGACGAGGACGAAGTTCGGGATGAGCGTCGCCTCGCTCGGGATCATGTACGTGGCCAGAAGGATGAAGAAGAGGACGCCCTGGCCCTTGAAGCTCATCCGGGCGAAGGCGTACGCCGCCAGGATCGAGGTCGCGAGCTCGCCGGCCGTCACCGCGATCGCGATGACGAAGGTGTTGCGGAAGAAGGTCGGGAACGGCGCGTCGCCCCAGGCCTCCGCGAAGTTTTCCAGGTGGAACTCGACCGGGAACAGTGTCGGCGGGAACTGGGTCGCCTCGAAGAAGCTCTTGAACGCGGTCGAGAGCATCCAGTAGAAGGGGAACGCGATCACGACCGCGACCGCCGACAGCACGACATGCTTCAGCACGGTGCGGGTCCGGAAGCGCGGGAGGCCCGACGGGCGGGCGAGAGCGGTGCTAGCCATAGTGCACCCGCCGTTCGGCGACCCTGAACTGGAACAGCGTGAACAGAAGGATGATCACCGTGAGGAGCACGGCCATCGCCGCGCCGAGGTCGATGCGCCCCTGCTGGAAGAACACGTGGAAGATCTCGTAGCCCAGCGTCTTCGTCGTCTCGAGCGGGCCACCGTTGGTCATCGCGTAGATCTGATTGAAGGCCTTCAACGATCCGATGGTGGCGATCGTCGCGACGAAGAAGGTGGTCGGACTGAGAAGGGGGAGCGTGATCTTCGTGAACAGCTGGCGCTCGCTCGCGCCATCGAGCCGCGCCGCCTCGTAGTACTCGTTCGAGATGTTCCCGAGACCCGCGAGGAAGATGACCACCTGGAAGCCGATGAAATGCCAGATCGTGTAGATCGCGACGCCGACGAGCGCGAGGCTCGGCCCCGCGATGATCGACTGATGGAACTGGCTGTCGGCGGCAAAGGGTGACCAATCGGGGAGGGCCACGCCGAACCGTGACCCGATCAGCTCGAAGATCCCTCGGGGCTCATCGAGCCATCGTTGCGGCCCGATGCCGACCAGCTCGAGGACCGTGTTGAAGAAGCCGTAGTTCGGATTCATCAGCCAGTTGAAGATGACCGACGCGGCGATGGCCGACGTGATGTACGGCATGTAATAGAGCGTCCGGTACACCCCGCGGCCGCGCATCTTCTGGAACAGCAGGTACGCGAGGATGAGCGAGACGACGATCTCGACCGGCACGGTGATGAGCGTGTAGGTGAACGTCACCGAGAGCGATTGCCAGAACTCCTCGGCCCGCGAGCCGGTGAGGACGGTGACGTAGTTGTCCAGGCCGCGGAACGGGCCCTGCACGATGTCCCAGCGGAAGAGCGACATGTAGACGGCCGCGAAGCCAGGAAGGAATTGGAAGATGAGGATGATGACGATGGCCGGCAGGACGAAGGCGTAGGCGAGGATGTTCTCTTGGACGATGCGCCGACGACGCGTGGCGCCGACCGCGGGGCGCGTCATGACCCCAGCCCTCACCGTGCTGCGATGATAGGGGAGCACATGCCCATCTATGACTACCGCTGCGACCACTGCGGACACGTGTTCTCGGCGGTCCAGTCGTACACCGACGCGACGCTCGAGAAATGTCCGAGCTGCGGCAAGCGTCCGCGCAAGCTGATGGCGACGCCCGCGATCGTGTTCAAGGGCGGTGGCTGGTACAAGACCGATAGCCGGCCCGCGCAGAAGGATGCCGCGAAGGATGCGGCTCCGGACGCGAAGGCCGAGAGCAAGCCGAAGGACGCGAGCCCGAAGGCCGCGGACGCGAAGGCCGCCGACGCGAAACCCGCGGCCGACGCGAAGAGCGGGTCATCGAAGGCCGAAGCCGCATCCTCGTAGCGGCGCGCAGCGTCGCGAGCGGTTTCATCGACGACGACGGCGCGTTCCTCGCCGGCGCGATCGCGTACCAGATCTTCTTCGCGCTCATCCCGCTCCTCGCGCTCGTCATCGGCATATTCGGCTTCGTCTACGGCCAGGACCGCGCGGAGCGCGAGCTCACCGAGATCGTCCGCACCGTGCTGCCGGCCGCGACGGGGCAGGAGACACGGATCGTCGGCCAGCTCGTGCAGGGGCGCGCCATCTCGCTCGGCTTCGGCCTCGTCGGCACGCTCTTCTCGGTCACCGCGATCCTCGGCTCGATCGACACCGCGCTCTCGCACGTGCTCGGCCGCGAGGGCAAGCGGCCGTTCATCCGCGACCGGCTGAACGGTCTCGCGTTCGTGCTCCTCGTCATCCTGCTCGCGGTCGGGTCGTTCGCCGTCAGCTTCGGGGTGCAGGCCGCGGCCGGAGCGCTCGGGGGCTCGGGGCTGCGGCCTGTCCGCGGGCTCCTCGAGCTCCTCTCGCCGCTCGTCGGCGTGCTCGTCGGCTACTGGTTCTTCTACCTCGTGTTCCGGCTCGCGCCACGCCGGCCGGTGCCGCGGCGCTCGGCCCGGCGCGCGGCGCTGGTATCGGCCGTGCTCTGGGAGATCGCCAAGGTCGCCTTCGGCTTTCTCACCCGGACGCTCGAGATCTTCCAGGCGTACGGCGCGCTCGCATTCGCCGCGGGACTCCTGACCTGGATCTACGTCACGGCGGCGATCATCCTCATCGGAGCGGAGGTCGTGAAGACGCGGAATGCTTGAGCGGCTCGAGGCGATGGCCAGCCGGGTCATCGAAGGGTGGAGCGCGCGGCTCTTCCATGCGCGCCTGCAGCCGGTGCAGATCGCGAAGCGCGTGATCCGCGCGATGGAGGCGCATCAGACGATCTCGCTCGCGAAGACCTTCGTGCCGAACAGCTACGTCGTCTCGCTGGCGCCGTCCGACTATGCGGAGTTCGAGCAGTACAAGCGGAGCCTCGAGCGCGACCTGGCGGAGGCGGTGCTCGGCGCGGCGCGCGACCGGAGCTTCACGCTCCTCGCGTATCCGATCGTCGAGCTCGAGGCGGATGAGGACGTGTCCTCAGGGGATGTCCGTGTCGCCTGCGCCCTCGTCGACGCGTCGGGCGAGGAGGTGCCGGCGAATGAGCCGGAGCGCCTCGGCGGCGTGGCCGCGGGTCACACCATGGTGCTCGACCGCGACGCGCTCCTCTCGGCGAAGCCGCGCGCGCCGCAGGGCATGATCGTGGCGCGCGAGGGCAGCGTGAAGCGGCAGGTCCCGCTCACCGCGGATCCGATCACCGTCGGCCGCGATCCGAAGAACGACATCGTCCTCGACGACCGCCGCGTGTCGCGCCGGCACGCCGAGGTGCGTCTGCGCCTCGGTCGCTACACCCTCTACGACCTGCAGAGCACGAACGGCACGTTCGTGAACGGCCGGCGCATCGCCGAGATGGTCCTGTCCGACGAGGACCGCATCACGATCGGCGGCGCCGAACTGATCGTGAAGCTCGAGGGCTGATGGAGTTCACCTTCGCGGTCATCCTCTGGGCCGTCCGCATCGCATTCCTCGTCCTTCTGTATCTGTTCCTCATTCGCGCCTTTCGCGCGCTCCAGCGCGCGCTCGCCGATGAGCGCGTGGCGGTATCCGCCCGGCAGATCGGCCTTGCCGCGCTCGTCGTGACCAAGAGCCACAGCGGCGGCCCACGGGTCGGCGCACGCTTGCCGCTGCGCGCGGTGTCGAGCGTCGGCCGCGACGCCGGGAATGACGTCGTCCTCAACGACGAGGCGGCGTCGGCGAAGCACGCCGTCGTGACCTTCGCCGACGGCGAGTGGTGGCTCGAGGACGCCGGCAGCACGAACGGGACGCTCCTCAATGGCTCGCGCATCTGGGACCGGGAGCGCCTGCGGTACGGCGACGAGGTCGCGGTGGGCCGTATCGCGCTCCGGCTCGAGCGCGCTCAGTGATCCGACCGATCTGGCGGAGCCCGGCGCGGCCGGTCGCTCGGCTCGACGAGCTCCGGCTCCTCGCGCTCGTCGCCGCGTTCAGCGTCGCGGGGTACGTCGCCGTGGTGGCCGCGGCCTCGGGCAAGTTCGCGTGGTACGAGATCGCCGTGCCCGTCGCCGTGCTCGCCGTGTTCGGCGCGCTGCACGTGTTCCTCATCTCGGTGGGCTTCCGTGGCGACCAGCTCCTCTTGCCGATCGCGGTCGGCCTGACCGGCATCGGGTTCATCCTCGTCGAGCGCCTCGCGCCGACGCTGCTCCTTCAGCAGCTCACCTGGCTCGTCATCGCGGCCGGCGTGTTCTGCGCGACGATCCTCATCCCGCGCGACCTCTCGGTCCTGGCTCGGTTCAAGTACACGTTCGCGCTGATCGGCCTGCTCCTCCTGATCTCGCCGCTGCTGCCCGTGATCGGCCGCGAGATCAACGGCGCGAGGATCTGGGTCGGCGTTTCCGGCGTCGCGCAGTTCGAACCGTGGGAGCTGGTGAAGATCGCGCTCGTGGTCTTCTTCGCCGCGTACCTCGACGAGCATCGCGAGGTGCTCTCGGCGCCGCCTCGGCGGTTCGGTCCCATCCCGGTCCCGCCGCTCCCGTACCTCGTCCCGATCCTCGCCATGTGGCTCATCGCGATGCTCGTGATGGTCTTCGAGAAGGACCTCGGGGCGACGCTCCTGTTCTTCGGCATCTTCCTCGCGATGCTCTACGTCGCGACGGGCGAGTACTTCTACGTCCTGATCGGTCTGGTGATGCTCGCGGCCGGCGGGTTCGTCGCGTACCACGCGTTCGGCCACGTGGCCGCGCGCGTTGACGTGTGGCTCGCGCCGTTCGACAGCGACCTGCGGTTCGATCAGGCCTACCAGCTCACCCAGGGCCTCTTCTCCCTCGCGAACGCGGGCCTCGTCGGCGCCGGGCTCGGGAACGGGATGCCCGAGCGGATCCCCGTCGTGTGGAGCGACTTCGTGTTCGACGCGTTCACCGAGGAGGTCGGCTTCGCCGGCGCGCTCGCCCTCCTCGCGTTCTACCTGCTCTTCGTCTACCGCGGGATGCTCATCGCCGTGCGTGCGCCGACGACGTTCCTGCAGCTCCTCGCTGCAGGGCTCTCGTTCATCGTCGCTTTTCAGACGCTCGTCATCGTCGGCGGCAACGCCAAGCTCATCCCGCTCACCGGCATCACGTTGCCATTTGTGGCATATGGCGGCTCGTCGCTGGTCACGAACTTCTTGCTCTGTGCCCTCCTCTTGAGAGTGAGCGATGTGACGGCGAGGGTGCGTCGATGACCTGCCAGGCGTGCGGTGAGAGAGGCCGGCGGGCGTTTCACGAGCGAAGGCTCGTCCGAAGGAACGACCGAGGTCTCGGACGCACGGGACGAGCGAGCGAGGGGAATGCCCGCCGGCCTCCGACGCACGGGTTGGGCAGGCCATGAACGAGCGCTCGATGGCCGCCAACATCCGTCGTCTCACGCTGACGATCGCGATCGCCTTCTTGGCAACGTCAGTCGGGGTCGGGTATTGGAGCTTGGTCGCTGCCGCGCAGCTCAACTCGGATCCGTTCAACCCGCGGCTCATCGCCGCGGTCCGCGACCGGCCGCGGGGGAAGATCGTGGACGCGAGCGGGCGCGTGCTGGCCGAATCCGCGAAGGACCAAGACGCGTACCGGCGGCGGTACGCCGACCGGTCGCTCGCGCAGGTCGTGGGCTACGGGTCGGTGAAGTACGGCGCGTCGGGCATCGAGGCGGTCTACCAGGAGTCGCTCATCGGGCAGGATCCGTCGGACCTCATCGGGCAGTGGCGGGCCCGCTACTTGGGCGAGCGTTCCGAGCCCGGCTCGGTCGTCCTCGGCCTCGACCCGAAGGCGCAGGCAGCGGCCGTCGCCGCACTCGGTGGGCGGCGCGGCGCGATCGTCGCGCTCGACCCGAAGACTGGACGGATCCTCGCCTCGGTCAGCCTCCCCAACTACGACCCGAACGCCCTCGTCGACCCGCAGCAACAGGACACCGCGTGGCAGCAGCTCAACGACAACAAGGACAAGCCGCTCATCAACCGCGTCGCGCAGGGCCTCTACCCACCGGGCTCGACGATGAAGATCATCACCGCCGCCGCGGCGCTCGAGAGCGGGTTCGATCCGACCCAGCAGATCCGCGTCGACGACCCGTACCAGGCGGACAAGTCCTGGGGCGACTACTACGTGCGGTCGGCCGTCGGCGCACACGGGAACTTCGACATGGCGCTCGCGTTCCAGCGGAGCGAGAACATCTATTTCGCGAAGGTCGGCCTCACCATCGGCGGCGCGAAGGTCGCGGAGTACGCGAAGAAGTTCGGGCTCGGGCACGCGCCCGCGCTGGACCTCGCGGCGGCGAAGGGCCAGGTCTCGAACAGTGGATCGCTCGACCGGCCGACGCTCGTCGCCGACACGAGCTACGGCCAGGGCGAGCTCCTGGTATCGCCGCTCCAGATGGCGCTCGTCGCCGCGACGATCGGGAACAAAGGGGCGCAGGTCCAGCCGCACTACGCGACCGAAGTCCGCGATCCCGCCGGTGGCGTGCTCCGGACCGTCGGCGGTGGGGCCGGCGACCAGATCGTCAGCGCCGCGACGGCGGCGAAGCTCACGACCTACCTCGTCGGCGCGGTCGAGGCGCCCGGGGCGTTCGCGTTCGGGGCGAAGATCGCGGGCGTCCACGTCGCGGGGAAGACCGGCACGGCGGAGACGCCGAGCGGCTCGCCCCACGGCTGGTTCGTCGGGTTCGCCCCAGCCGAGGATCCGGTCGTCGCCGTCGCGGTCATCGTCGAGAACGCCGGCCAGGGCGGGGTGGACGCGGCACCGCTCGGCGCGGCGGTCATGCGGGCCGTGCTCGGGAAATAGGGAACCGCCGGCCGCTCGAGCCGGTACTGATTGAACCGTCCAGCCCGTTAAACCGTTTTACAAGCGGGCGAAGCCGATCGTGCGTCGCCCGTACCATTGAAAGAGGGATTCGGGGCTTCAGGGGGAAATTCGCTTGGACAGCAGCGCTCTTGCCCGGCAGGTCGCCGGGGTCGTCGAGAACGTCGAGCGGGTCATCTTCGGTAAGCACCACGAGGTCGAGCTCGCGATCGTCGCCCTCCTCTGCCGCGGCCACATCCTCGTCGAGGACGTTCCGGGCACGGGCAAGACGGTCCTCGCGAAGTCCCTCGCCCGCTCGCTCGGCTGCAGCTTCCGGCGGATCCAGTTCACCCCCGACCTCCTGCCGTCCGACGTCACCGGCGTCTCGATCTTCAACCAGCAGCGGAACACCTTCGAGTTCCGCCCGGGCCCGGTGATGAGCCAGATCGTCCTCGCGGACGAGATCAACCGCGCCACACCCAAGACGCAGTCCGCGCTCCTCGAGGCGATGGAGGAGCGGCAGGTGACCGTCGACGGCACCACCTACCAGCTCCCCGACCCGTTCCTCGTCATGGCGACCCAGAACCCGATCGAGTACGAAGGGACCTTCCCGCTTCCCGAGGCCCAGCTCGACCGCTTCTTCATCCGCCTTCAGCTCGGGTACCCGAAGCCGAAGGAGGAGGTCGACATCCTCGACGCGCAACGCGTCCATCACCCGCTCGACAGCCTCGGCCAGGTGATGAGCGCGGACGAGCTCCTTGCCGCGCAGGCCGGCGCGCGCGACGTGCACATCGCGGACGCGGTGAAGCACTACGTCGTGTCAGTGGTCGGCGCGACGCGCTCGCACCCGGACGTGTACCTCGGCGCGTCACCGCGCGGCTCGCTCGCGCTCGCTCGCGCGGCGCAGGCGTACGCCGCGGTGCAGGGCCGCGACTACGTGGTGCCCGACGACGTGAAGGCCCTCGCCGGTCCGACGCTCGCACACCGGCTCATCCTCCAGCCCCAGGCGCGGTTGAAGGACCTCGCGCAGACCACGGTGATCGCCGAGGTGCTCGCGAGCGTGCCGGTGGAGGTCGGATCCCCGACGGCG
>Ga0070698_100000358_pt1 | contig 47288 bp, 46 predicted proteins | sample KBSK1502metaG_FD_65477 | JGI IMG/M metagenome (GOLD analysis project Ga0070698, IMG submission 65477) | Corn, switchgrass and miscanthus rhizosphere microbial communities from Kellogg Biological Station, Michigan, USA - KBS K1-50-2 metaG | ecosystem: Host-associated > Plants > Roots >...
GGTCCGCCTCCTCCAGGTACTGCGTGGTCAGCAGGACGGTGACCCCGCTGGCGGTCAGGCCGCGGATGATGTCCCACATCTCGCTCCGGCTGAGCGGATCCAGTCCGGTGGTCGGCTCGTCCAGGTACAGCACCCGCGGGCGGCTCACCAGGCTCGCGGCCAGATCCAGGCGTCGGCGCATGCCGCCCGAATACGTCTTCACGGCTCTGCTGGCCGCGTCGTCCAGCCGGAAGTCCGTCAGGAGTTCCCTGGCCCGGCGCTTGGCGGCTGGCCGCGGCTGACCGACCAGCCGGCCGATGAGCAGCAGGTTCTCGGTGCCCGTCAGGGTTTCGTCGACGGACGCATACTGCCCGGCGAGCCCGATCAGCTGGCGGACCTGGTGGGCGCTGGCCACCACGTCGTAACCGCCAACGCTGGCGCGCCCCGCGTCCGGCCGCACCAGCGTCGCGAGTATCCGCACCGCGGTGGTCTTCCCTGCCCCGTTCGGCCCGAGTAGCCCGAACACCGAGCCGGTGCGGACCGCGAGATCAACCCCGGCGAGCGCGACGGTATCCCCGAAGCGCTTCACGAGGCCGTCGGCAACAATCGAGTAAGTCATGCCTCGACCATGCCAGTAACTGCTGACACCCCGCCCAGCATCTGTGCCTGACCCGCAGGCGCCGGTGACATTGATCTGAAACGGAATTCACCGTGGGACTGGGCATCCACGCAGTTATACCGCCTGACCGGCAGCTGCCCGGCCAGCATGCGGCGGCGGTGCCGGCTGGGACGGTTAGCCTTACCGGGTGCGCGATCTTGACCATCCAGGAACGTGGGGACAGTGATGGCGGCTGAATCCGGGCTCGGCGGCCAGTCGCGGTGGATCGACCTCGGCGGCCCCGTTCACTACCTCGACTTCGGCGGCCCGCCGGACGGGCCGCTGATCGTCTGCGTGCACGGGCTCGGCGGCTCCGCGGTGAACTGGTCGGCGATCGCCCCGCTGCTGACCGGCCGGTACCGGCTGCTCGCCCCGGACCTGGCCGGGCACGGCCTGACCCGGTCAGCGGGCCGGGGCACCGACGTCGCATCGAACCGGGCTTTGCTGCACCGCTTTATCGAGTCCGTGCCTGCGATCTGCACTGGCCCTGCTGGTCCCGTAAATCCCGGAAATCCTGCGCCGTCCGCAAGGCCCGCAGGTTCTGCGGGCCCGGTATGGCCCGTGATCCTGCTGGGCAACTCGATGGGCGGCATGATCTCGCTGCTTGAGGCGAGCGCCGAGCCGGGCGCGGTGGCCGGCCTGATACTGCTCGACCCGGCGCTGCCGTTCGTGCCGGCCCGGCCTGACCTCGCCGTCGCCGGGCTGCTGGCCGTTTACCTGACGCCCGGGCTCAACCGGGTGCTGATGAACCGCCGCCGCAGCATGTCGCCGGAGGCGCTGGTCGCCGCGGTTCTTTCGCTGTGCTGCGCGGATCCATCCAGGCTGCCGGCTGAGGTCGTCGCCAGGCACGTCGAGGTCGCGCGCAGGCGCACCGCCTTCCCTGGAACCGGCCAGGACTTCGGTGCCGCCATGCGATCAGTCGCCGGCCACGTCCGGAGCCCGTCCTACCGGCGGCAGCTCCGCTCGGTCGGCTGCCCGGTGCTTGTGCTGCACGGCGCGCGCGACCGGCTGGTGCCGGTCGCCGCTGCCCTGGCGGCGGTCCGCGCGCACCCGTCCTGGTCGCTTGTGGTGCTCTCCGGCGTAGGTCATGTACCGCAGCTTGAGGCGCCGGAGGACAGCGCCAGGGCGATTACCGGCTGGCTCGGCTCGGCGGGCAAGCGCGCGGCGGCGGCGGCCAGGCCGGCGCCTTTCGGCCGGGTTAGCTGAGACCCGTCCGCGCCGACCGACGCGACCGGCGCAAACGCGGCCGTTTTGTGATCCGGCCCAGGCCCGAATGCCGCTCGGTTTCACATACATTTACCGGTGACGGCCGTCTCGCCGGACGACCTCGCGCGATTCCCCCGCGCGGCAGCCGGGCGAGGCCGAGACGGCGGCCCGGGAGGCGATCATGGTCCCTGAACAGCCGCCAGCGGGTTCCGGCCAGCGGATAGGTCTCGTGCTCGGCGCCGGGGGCGTGCTGGGCGCAGCCTGGATGACTGGCGCGCTGCCGGCCGTGCAGGACCGCCTGCCGCGCTCGCTCAACGACGCCGACGTGATCGTCGGCACAAGCGCGGGCAGCGTAGTTGCCGCCGCGCTGCGCTGCCGCGCCAGCATCGACGAGATGATCGCCTACCAGCGCGGCGAGGCAGTCGGCGTGCTGCGGAATACTGGCGCAGCGGCCGTCGAAGGCGGCCCGCTGCCGCCACTGCCGCACTGGCGGGTCGGATCGCCGCCGCTGCTGCTCGCCAGCCTGCTGACGCCGCACCGGGTGCACCCGACGGTCGGCGCGAGCGCCTGGCTGCCACGCGGCCGGGCCCGGCATGCCGGGCTGCACGCGATGGTGCACGCATTGCACCGGCACTCCCGCAAGCACCTTGAGGCGCACGGCGCACCGCCGCACTGGGTGGACCGCCCGACCTGGATCGTCGCCGTCGACTACGAGTCGGGACAGCGGGTGGTCTTCGGCCGCGAGGGCGCCCCGCCGGCGTCGCTGCCCGATGCGGTCGTCGCGTCCTGCTCCATTCCCGGCTGGTACGAGCCGGCCGTGATCAACGGCCGCCGCTACGTCGACGGCGGCGTGCGGTCGCCGACCTCGCTCGGCCTGCTGGCCAAGGCCGGGGTGGACGAGGTATACGTGCTCGCCCCGATGGCCAGCATCGTGTCCGACAACCCGCGCAAGCCGCACGAGCGGCTGGAGCGGCGGCTGCGCTGGCTGATCACCCACGCGCTGCTGCGGGATGCGCACGCGCTGCGTGCTCGCGGCATCAAGGTCACCGTGCTCACGCCAGGACCGGAGGACCTGGCCGTGATGGGGGTGAATCTGATGGACCCGCGCCGCCGCCAGGCGGTGCTTGAGACCTCACTGCGCACGTCGGCGGCCGCACTGGGCCGGGCGGCGCGGCAGCCCCGGGTCGCCTGACCTGCCCAGTGCTGGCTGACCTGCGCAGTGCTGGCTGACCTGCGCAGTGCTGGCTGACCTGCCCAGTGCTGGCTGACCTGCCCAGTGCTGGCTGACCTGCTCAGCCCTTGCTGACCCGGCGGCCGGTGATCCGGGTCGGGATGATGCGCAGGAAATGCTCCCGTTTCCCGGCGGCCCATGTGTCGACGCCCGCTGCCAGCACGGACGCGTACTCGTCGGCGGAGTCCACGTGGTGCGCGTCGCCCTGGATGAGCACGCTCCAGCCCGCCTGCGCGTCCGTGTCGACGTCGTCGACCTCGAAGGCCACCTTGTATTCCGCACCCGGTATCCCGGTGCGCAGGTCCTCGTCCATCGAGCTGTCCTGCGCCGTGCGGAACACGATGCTGCCCTCATACATCCGGTAGTTGACCGGCATCACGGTCATGCCGAACCGGCCCGAGTACCCGAGCCTGCCGACGCCGCCCGGCGAGATCAGCCGCAGGCACTCGGCCTCGTCCAGTCTTTCGAACGCCGGTTCCTGGCTCGCTGACTCGTGGGCCGGCCCGGGCTGCGCCGGGTTGCCGGGTGCGTTGCCAGTCGTGCGATCAGACATGAGCGGTCCTGTTCACGTGCGGGCCGGTGAACATCTCAGGTACCGACGCTACCCGGCCCTGGATCGCCGGACACGGCCGGATCCGCCTACCGTGGTGGCGACGCGAAAGGTGCCCCGGCGGGGAGTCCTGGCAGCCCGATCACGATGGTGAGGTCAGACGTGGACATGCAGCGCTGGCTGAGCCGCGGCCTGGCCGCGATCCGGGACTGGCAGGAGTCCTACGGCCGCTTCGAGCCGGACGAGTCGCTGCGGGTGGGCGACGAGCAATTCGCCAGCGCGTTCGCGGAGTTCACCGGCCGGCTGCAGGACAACTACCCGTTCTTTCATCCCTCTTACGCCGGGCAGATGCTCAAGCCGCCGCATCCGGCGGCCGTGGTCGGCTACCTCACGGCGATGCTGGTGAACCCGAACAATCACGCGCTCGACGGCGGCCCGGCCACCGCGCAGATGGAGAAGGAGGTGGTCGCGCAACTGGCCAGGATGTTCGGCCTCGGCACGCACCTCGGGCACCTGACGACAAGCGGCACGATCGCGAACCTGGAGGCGCTCTACGTCGCCCGCGAACTGCATCCGGGCAGCGGCGTGGCCTACAGCGCGGAGGCGCACTACACGCACGCCAGGATGTGCGGGGTGCTCGGCATCCAGGGAACCACCGTCGGGACGGATAGCGCGGGCAGGCTGGACCTCGGCGCGCTCGATGATCTGCTGGCCGGCGGCCGGATCGGGACGGTCGTGGCCACGGCCGGCACCACCGGCCTCGGCGCCATCGATCCCGTGCACGACGTGCTCGCCATCGCCCGCAGGCACGGGGTGCGCGTCCATGTTGACGCCGCTTACGGCGGCTTCTTCACCTTGCTGGCCGGCCTGGGCGGCCCGGCCGGGCTCGACCCGGCGCCCTGGCGGGCCATCGCGGACTGCGATTCCGTGGTGGTCGACCCGCACAAGCACGGGCTGCAGCCGTACGGCTGCGGCGCGGTGCTTTTCCGCGACCCGGCGGTCGGGCGCATCTACCGGCACGACTCGCCCTACACCTACTTCACCTCCGATGAGCTGCACCTCGGCGAGATCAGCCTGGAATGCTCAAGGGCCGGCGCGGCCGCTGCCGCGCTGTGGCTGACCCTCCGGTTGCTGCCGCTCACGCCGGACGGGCTCGGCCAGGTTCTCGCGTCCTGCCGGCAGGCCGCACTGGACTGGTCGGAGCTGATCGGGGCCTCCGGCAGGCTGACCCTGTACCAGCCCCCTGATCTCGACATTGTCTGCTACTTCCCGGCCACCAGCCCGCCCGGCCTGTCCGCGATCGACCGGGCCTCGGCGCGGATGCTGGCGGCTGGGATGGCCGACCGGGAGCACCCGGTGTTCCTCAGCACCCTGCGGGTTGCCGCGAGCGAGTTCGCCCGCCGCCATCCCGGCCTGACGGCTGACCGGGACGGGGCACGGATCCTGCGCAGCGTCCTGATGAAGCCAGAGGCGCGGAGTTACGTGCCGCAACTGCACGAGCGGGTCGAGCGGCTCGCATCGAGCCAGGGGACCCGGTTCGACCCGGGCTGAGCTGGCTGCGCCGCGCGGGCGGTCGTGCCACGTACTCGTGCCATGTCCCGTCGTCCCGCCGTCGGCAGCGCCAGCTCAGTCCGTCTCTGCGATGCGGAACGCGGCCGCGACCAGCCGGCCGGCTCGTTCTCTGGCAGCCGCCTCCTGGGCGATCGTCTCGGCAAGCAGCAGGTCCGGATCCTGGCCCGCCCGCTCGACCTCCCCGCGCCCGCCCGCATCCAGCCACAGCTTGAGCTGCGCGCCGTCGACCTCGGGATGGAACTGAACGCCCAGATGCCTGCCGAGCGAGAATGCCTGCACCCCCACGTCATTGCGCGCTAGCAGCTGCGCCTGCACGGGCAGGTGACACCGGTCACCGTGAAATTCCATCCAGGGGCCGGGCGGGATCAGGTCGGGGTCCAGTGAGTCGACCACGGTCCAGCCGATCTCCTTGCTGGCCGCGGCATCTACCCGGCCGCCGAACGCGGCGGCCAGGGCTTGCGCGCCAAAGCAGATTCCCAGCACCGGCACGCCGGCCTCGTCCGCCTGCCGCAGCCAGTCCAGCTCGTCGGCGATCCAGGCGCGGGCCGGGCCGTCGTCGTAGACCGAGCAGACGGCGCCGAGCACGACGGCGTGATCAACGCCATCCAGCCCTGGCAGCGGGCCGTCCGCAGGGAACAGGTGCACGCCGAGCTCGGCCCCGTGCGCCTCGAACGCCGCGCCGATGAATCCGGCCGAATCCTCCTCGTGGTGGCGGACGATGACCACTCGCATGAACCAGCCTCCCGGTAGTACCCGCCGTCGCCCAGCTGACCGCCTGGCGCCAAATTATCTGCCCTGGCCGGGGCTGTCGACCTTAACGATCTCGACATGCGGGCGCGCGGCCGCTGCCAGGCCGGAGGCTCCCGGTTCGCCCCGGCCTGAGCAGTACCAGGGAAGCAAGGCAGGCTCCGGCCAGCAGCGCGTACGGGACCAGGTCCGATGTCGCCTGGGCCACCGCGCCGCTGGCTGCCGCGGCGATCGCCTGCCCGCTCGCCCAGGCCAGGTTGGCCAGCCCGAAGGCAAGTCCCTGGTTGAGCTGCAGGCGGTGCGCGCCGGCGCTCAGCAGCGCGGTGGCCGGCGTGAAGAGCGTGCCGAAGGCGGGCATGCCCGCGATCAGGAAGGCCACCAGGAACGGCGCAGGCGCAACCAGCGGAGCCAGCAGGCTGACCGCGACCGCCACGGCCAGCGAGATCCGGACCGGCACCAGCGCGCCGCGGCGGTCCGACAGCCGGCCGGCCAGCGGCGAGAGCGCGGACTCGATGGCCGCTGCGCCGAGGAAGGTGGCCCCGATGACGGTCGCGCTGGCGCCTAGGTCGCTGAGCCGCAGCGGGGCGAGCACGTCAAGTACCCCGAACGCGATGCCGGCGAGCATCGTGAGCCACATGCCGGTGCCGACCTGGCGGTCCCGGACCGCGGGCCACGCCGCCCGCAGTCCCTGCGGCGCCGGAGACCGCGGGGCCGGCACGAAGAAGGCCGCCACCATCAGGGCGGTCCCGGCCACGGCGGCGCCGGCGAAGGCCGGCCCGGTCCCGACCTGGTCGGCGACGGCCCCCACGACCGGGCCGAAGAGCGCCCCGACAACGGCAGCGCCGAGCGCCGTGCCGAGCAGCTCGCCGCGCCGCTCCGGCGGCGCGGCGGTAGCCAGCCAGGCCATGCCCGCCGCCCAGGTACATGCCCCGCCCAGGCCCTGAGTGAAGCGCGCGGAATCAAGCACGACCGGGCTGGTGGCCCAGCCGAACACCAGCGCCGACCCGCTCATCAGCGCAAGCCCGAGCAGCGCCACCGACCGGTCGCCGAGCCGGGCGGTGAGCAGCCCGCCCGGCAGCGCACCGATCAGGGTGCCCAGCGGATACGCGGCGACGAGCAGCCCCGCGCCTGACTTCGACAGCCCGGCCGTGCGGGTGTAGTACGGCAGCAGCGGAGTCAGGGCGGTGAAAAAGACCGTGTCGACCAGCACAAGCACGCAGACGAAGGCGAGCAAGGCAAGCACCGGGCGGGCCAGCTTCAACCGGGGCAGCGCCACGCCTGCTCCGCTTCGATGACGGCTCCCAACGCCCTATGCCTGGTCGGCGGCACCGCAAACGCCGTCCCGCCTGCCTCTTATACCCGCTCATAATGACTCAGTCAGGTAACGGCAGGACACGCTGGCGCCTGGCTCAGTCAGTCGCGCCCCCGCAGATGCCACCCACGGCGCCGCTGCGGCCAGGTAGTGACCGCCCCCATGGCGAGAGCGCAGATACCAGCAACGAATGCAGACAGCCTGCCTACGCCAGTGACGTCGGCGGTCACTGCGGATGGCCCGGTCGCAAGCGTGTTCCCGCTGGACAGTTCGCCTAGCCTTACCAGGCTGGGAAGCAGCGCCGGTCCGGCCGGGGTGACCGCCGGGAAGTCCGCATGGGCCGGGTGCAGCCACTGGCTGCAGTCGTCTTCCGCAGCCGCGAGACCCAGCTGGCCGAGCGCTCCCTTGATCGACGAGATATGCGGTGTTTCCTTAAGCCTCTGCTGCCAGCGTTCGCGGTCTTGCAGCCACAATTCGACGTAGCGCGCACACTGCTCGGGCCGAATCTGCGCCGAGCATTCCTGTGCGGCCGTCACTGCATCGAAAATCTTCTGCCGTAGCGGTTCTTTCGCTTCTCCGCAGCGCTCGATTATGGCATCGAGGAATCTTCTCCTCGCATTCAGGAAGTCGACCCAGTAGTCCCGAGTGGCTTGCCAGGCGTCGCCGCCCTGATGAAGGAGTGCGTAGAGGCCTTCGGCCAGCAGGTCCCCGAACTCCTGCCCGGCTGCCCGCTGCGGATCCTTGAACGGATCGTAACGAAGCTGGGTAGCATTCAAGCCTGAGCAGCCGAGCTTACGCTCCGCGGCATCGTGAAAGAAGAACAGCCAGTCCTCGTTGTAAATGTCAGGGAAGAAGCTGATACACCCGGCGCAATCGACGGCCAGGGCGGAACCGCTCACCGAGACATCTTGAAATGCCCCGGTCTGTCGATGCGCGTGACACACCACTGAGTTGTCCGGAAAGCTGGTTACTCGCATTCCGACCGATCGATATTGTCCCAGCATCGACACGGTGGCGTGCAGCGCGGGCAAATGGATATCCCGGATGTCGTCGTCCATGAAGAATACGCGCTGCCAGCCGAGCATGCGCGCAAGTATCAGGCCCACGTTGCGCTTCATGCTGAGATCTGTGTCGCGTGTGGTGCAAGCCTCGGGCAGATCCATGCTGGCTGACCGGGAAGTGGCGAATTCCATTAGCGGATGGTCGTAGCCGCTCGGCAGCTCGATCACGATAGCCTGGGCGAAGGATCGGGCGGCGAGCAACTCGTGCACTGCGCCGGCCTGCGCTTGCCGGCTGCAGAGCACAACGAGCTGGCTCCGCGCCGCCCTGGCCAGGGTCACCGCATGGTCAAGGTTGGCGGCAGGCCGCGATGCCGGGACGATGACGGCATCGAGGTCCCTGGCGGGTGCAGGCGCGGCGGGCGGGTCGCCGCGTCCGATGAGCTCCCCGTGCGTGTCGTACTGCCGGATACCCGGCAAGCGGTGCTGCGTCACCTGTACGGTCCTCTGGCAGCGGCAGGGGATCAGCTACGACTTATCAGCCGTCGCATTCCAGTGCTGCTGGTGAAGCACGTTACCCGGGATATTGAGATCTGGTGTCATGGCCTGCCCCTCGATGACTTGCACTCGCATGAGAATGATGAACTGCTCAGAGCCGGTAAAATTGGTCGAAATGTAATGTTCGTTGGATTCCCGGAGCCTTGCATCGGTCAGGCTCCGGACTGCGCCGAGGACTCCGCGACTATGTATACCATTGCAGATGGTCAGTGTGCGGTTGGAGTTCATGGGGTTGGGCGCGCGGGCCAGCAGGCCGACATCTTCGATTAGTTCATTCTGGTCAGCGCCCCGCCAGGCGGGCATGAATCGCTGTTCCTTGCCGTCGATCTCGGCAACAAATATCTCGCCGGTTGGCACGGCCGGGTCGGCAACCTGTCTTACCGGCAGGCGAGTCATTTCAGACAATCGCTTGGTAATGTCATTCCAGGCGATGCCGCCAAGTAGTATCACGTGGCCAGACAGGTCATCCGGGGCGACGTTGGGCGCAGCCTTGTAGAATACATCCATCATTGGGTTCTCTGCCCGGATATGCCCGTGCAGCTCGACTAGGGCATCCAGGTCAGCGAACGACAGCAGCTCGGTGTAGTTCGGGTCTGCTGGATCAGCCAGTGAGCCGGTTTCCTGCTCCGGGAGCTGAGCGCAGACAAGAGTAGCTGGACCGCGGTCCGGGAAATGCCATGATCTCCTGATGCCCGCAGTCGCGGCAGCAGACGGCTTCCTGGCAGCGTCCCGCAGGCCGAGAAGCTCGGCTGCCAGCTGCTGATATGTCGCTTGTTCTTCTTCGTCAAGGCTTTCTGCGGGCAGTAGCCGGGGCTCGGGACCCTCGACCGATCTGCGAGTGGCGAAGAACCGGGCGTAGGCAAGCATCCGGTCGCGTGGCGGCAGCTTAGGAGCGATCGGGCTTTCCCATGAGGAGACGGTGGCCGCCGCCATGCTTCGCTCACCGCCGAGAGCCGTGGCCAGCGCGGCCTGGGTCAGCCGGAAATCCGGCCACTGTCCCTGCCGGAGATTCCGCAGCCGCTGGGCGAGCTCGAGGGTCGCCGGAGGAGTGGGTTGCATGAGAGGCCACCTCCTGGTCAGCCCAGTCCGCCGTCGCTGGCAACGCGACAGCTGGGCGCGGGGCGATCACGTACGGCGATCCTCGGCATGGCGGACGCGATGGGTCAGCTTAGCCGATTGACGCTCAACCTTTGTACTGGTTACCATGAAATTCCTAGCAACACTGAGATCAACTTGATCATACTGAACATCAGTAGAGTTCGGAAGATATAAGTAGTGAAGTCTTTCATTTAAGACTTCAGCTCAGGCTAGGAGGTGCCGCGCTTGTTGTACAGCACCGCAGCGGTTAAGGGCCGGCGTTTCCTGGCCGCGGGCGTACCTGCCGGGCATTGCCTCGGCCACCGGACGCGGGCGCCTCCACCAGGCCAAAAAGCTGGGCCGACGTGGGGTCGGCCCAGCGACCATCGACCACGCCCTATCAGCAATGATCGTGATGTTCAACGATGGTAGCAACTACAGCCCTGTACGTCACCAGCCGTAACTCAGCTGCCAGCCCGTTCGGCCAGCCAGCCCGGACAACTGATCCCGGCCAGCCCGGACAACGTTTCACCGCTACGTAACACCTGCGAGGTACAGGCATGCTCGCACCCCAAGGAGCGCATCAGGAATTAGAGTCCGTCCGGATACTGATAGTGCTATTCGCGGTCACGGCCGTGATCTTCTGGCGCGTTATGCTCAAGATCGCGCTCATGGTCGCGGCGACAGTCATCGTCATACTGCTCACCTCTGGCGCAGTCGCCTTCTTCGAGGGGATCGATCACATCATCAAGTAGGCTCCGTGCCGGCCGGCGCATGCGTGCCGGCCGGCCGGCACGAGTAGCCGTCCTAACCGGGAGACGCGCTGTCCGGCCACCGGCTAGACCCGTGCGGGCTGGCCGGATATCAGTGCCCGTCGTTCGCGCAGCAACTTCCGCACTGCGGCGCGGTGGACCGGCGCGCGGCGCGACGCGGCGCGCAGTGCCTCGCCAAGCACGACCGCCGCCCAGAACATCCGGGCCGGCCGCCGGCGGTGCCGCATGCCGTAGAGCCGGACCTTGTTGGCGCACTGCAGGGCGTAAAGCTCCGGCCGCACTCGCGACTCGCCGCCCAGGTGAGTGACGTTCACGTCCGCGAACGCCAGCCGGAAGCCGACGTCGGCGGCCCGCAGCTCGAACTCCGTCTCCTCGGAGTACAGGAAGAATGTCTCGTCCCAGTCCCCGGCCTGCTTCAGGCAGTCGCGGCTCATCATGGTCACCGCGCCGGTGGCCCAGTCGGCGCGGGTCTGGCTGGTGTAGTTTTCCGGGCCTGGGATGAGCTCGCTCAGGGCGGCGGCCCGGCGGGCCAGGCCGCCGCCGAGCAGCGCCTCGCTGCAGGCCCGCAGCAGCGTGGGACGGCGGCGCAGCGACGGGTACGGCTGCCCGGTTCCGCGGAGCAGGCGGGGCACCGCGATGCCCGCGCCCGGCCGGCCCAGCGCGTCCAGCATCGGCTGGACGCAGCCGGGGCTCAGCCGCACGGTCGGGCTGAGGATCAGCACGGCGTCCGCCGACGGATCGAAGCTGATCACGGCGTTGGCCGCAGCGGCGAATCCCCGGTTGCCGCCAAGGCCGACGACGGCGGCCTCCGGCGCGAGGCGGCGCGCCACGTCAAGCGTGCCATCCGAAGAGGCGCCGTCGGCGATCACCAGGCGCCAGTCACCGACCCCCGCCAGGCCCGCGGTCAAGGACGCCAGCAGGCCGGGAAGCATCCGCTCGCTGTTGTACGCGAGTATCCCGACCGTCAGGCGCATCACTCGGGGTCACCCCTTCCGATCGAGATGTGCGACCGCATCTGTGCCGCGGGCAAAGTCGCAATCGCTCAGTTACGCATAGTGATAGTAATGCGAGGGGCGGGTCTCCTGGGGCTGGCTGCCCGGGGTTCCCGACGTGGCCTTCCGGTTATGGTGAGCGCGCGCCGCAGACGGCAAACTGGTGCATATGGTGAACTCTCTGGCGGATCCGGGACTGCGTGCCCTGCTGGACCGGCTGTACGCCGCCGCGGCGGGCGACGAGCCGGTGATTGCCCGGCTGATCGAGCACGAGCGGACCGCGCCGGCGCCGCTGACCAGCCGCGAGCGCACGGCCCTGCTGGAGGACGCCTACCTGCCGGTCGAGCCGGAAAGCGGCGCGCTGCTTTACTCGCTGGTGCGGGCCGGCCGGCCAGTCACCGTGGTGGAGTTCGGCACGTCGTTCGGGATCTCGACGATCTACCTGGCGGCGGCGGTCCGGGACAACGGCGCCGGCCGGGTGCTTGGCACCGAGCTGAGCGCGGCCAAGGCCAGGCAGGCGCGTGCGAACCTGGACGAGGCCGGCCTGGGCGGCGTGGCGCAGATCCTGGCAGGCGATGCGCTGGACCGCCTGGCCGGCCTGCCGGGCCCGGTCGGGTTCGTCCTGCTGGACGGCTGGAAAGACCTGTACCTTCCGGTGCTGCGGCTGCTGGAGCCCGCGATGGCGGCAGGGGCACTTGTCTTCGCCGACGACACCGGCAGGTTCGCCGACCAACTCGCTGGCTACCTGGCCTATGTGCGGGACCCGGCCAGCGGGTACGTGAGCGTCCCGTTCCCGGTCGGCGACGGCGCCGAGCTCAGCTGCCGCGCCTGAGCCCGGGGTTCCGGCGGACACCCTGGTGTTGACCCGTCCGCTTTCCGGACGGATCATTGGCGTGATTTCCGGTTCGATCACAGAATGGCTGCCGGCTTTGACCGCCATCCACGCCAGCACCGGCCAGCCGGTCGCCACCCGGCGAACCTGGCCGGGCTGCGCTTCGCGATCCCGGCGAGAACCCGAGCCTTAGCAGCAAGGAGTCCGACGGTGGACAGGAAGACGGAGGCAATGGCGCCGGCCGAGCTATCGCTGCGGGCGGGCGAGGACGAACAGGCGCGGCTTGCGGTCTATGGCGGCAATCCCGTCCGGCGCACGCCATGGCCGACGTACGACAAGGGTGCCGTCTTCGTCCATCCCGAGGACGAGCAGGCGGCGTTACGCGCTATCCGCAGTCATCTCTACTTCCGCTACGACCATCGAGCCCAGCGGGAGACCGAATGCGGCCAGTTCGAGGCTGAGCTGTGCCGTTACTTCGGCAGCAAGCACGCGCTGGCCGTGTCGAGCGGCACGACCGCGCTCGCGCTCGCCATCATGGCCGCCGGCATTCCGCCTGGCTCCCTGATCGCCTGCCCGGGCTTCACCTTCGTCGCCACGCCAAGCGCCATCGTGCTGGCCGGCTGCCGGCCCCTCCTGGTGGAGGTGGACGAGAACCTGCACATGGATGTTGCCGATCTCCGGGCTCGCTGGACCGCCGAGATCAAGGGGATCCTGGTGGTGCACATGCGTGGCTTCGCGGCTGAAGTGGCGGCGCTGACCGACTTCGCCGCTGAGATGGGCGTGCCGGTATTCGAGGACGCAGTGCCGGCCCTCGGCGTTGAGCTGAACGGCAGGAAGCTCGGTACCTTCGGCCTGGCCGGGGCCTTCAGCACGCAGTCGGACAAGTCGCTCAACTGCGGCGAAGGCGGTTTCCTTGTCACCGATGACAGTGCGCTCTTCGCCCGCGCCGTGGTGCTATCCGGCGCCTACGAAGGGCGCTTCCGGCGGCATTTCGCGGACGGCGAGGCGCCGATCTCGACCGATTTAGACCTGCCGCTGCTCAGCTTCCGGATGGACGAGATCCGCGCTGCCCTGCTGCGCGCGGAAATGGAGCGGCTGCCGGTCCGGCTGAGCTGCTTCCGCAGGAACTACGACTATGTGGCGGCGTCGCTCGCGGATCTCGGCGAGATCGCCATCAGGCGGCCGGTTGCGCCCGGCGCTTACCTCGGCGAGGCGTTCATCTTCCGCGTTCCCGGCGGGGACGCGCAGTGGTTCGCGCACGCGCTCTGCTGCGAGGGCATCGACGCCCGCAACCTCGGCTCCGACGAGGACAACAACGTGCGGGCCTTCTGGAACTGGCGGTTCGTGTTCGGCGCCATGGACGTGGCGGCGATCAGGGCATTGCTGCCGAACACGACGCGGTACCTGCGGCAGGCGGTCGATGTTCCGCTGTCATCGAACCTGTCGGCCGAGGATTGCGATCACCTGATCGCGGCGGTCCGCAGGGTGGCAGCCGCCGTCAGGCCGGCGTCAGCCTGCGGGCTGGCGTCTGCGCCCGGGCTGGCGTCTGCGCCTGGACTGGCGGGCCCGGCTCAGGCCAGGCGGCAGCGATGAGCACCGTCACGGAGAAGAGCGCGATCCCGCGGCTGGCCATAGTCGGGATCTTCGGCGGGCTGTTCTGCGGCTACGTGGGCCTCACCTCGGTGATCCCGGTACTGCCCGGCCTTGTCCGGCAGCGGTACGGCGCGGCCAACTTCGCCGTCGGGCTGGTGGTCACAGCGACCGCGCTGACGGCACTGCTCATCCGGCCCGTCGCTGGCTTCCTGGCCGACCGATACGGCCATCGCCGCGTCATGCAAATCGGCGCGCTGATCGTCGCTACCGGCGGCGTGATTTACTTCCTGCCGCTCGGACTGACTGCGCTCGTCGCGGACCGGCTGCTGCTCGGCGTCGGCGAGGCGTCGCTTTTCACCGCGGGCGCCGTCTGGACGGTGACGCTAGCGCCGCACAACCGGCGCGGGCAGCTGATCGGGCTCTACGGCGTCAGCATGTGGGGCGGGATCTCGGTAGGCACCTTCCTGGGCGGCACGCTGCTGCGTTATGGCTATGGCGCGGTATGGGCCTTCAGCGCCGCTGTCCCGCTGATCGGCTTCCTGCTGGTCAGCTCGGTTCACTCGTTCTACCGCGCCGAGCATTCTGGTGCGGGCCGCGGCAGCCTGCTGCCGCGGTCGGTGCTGCTGCCCGGGCTGGCCCTCGCGCTGGCGGCGGCCGGCTACGCGGGGCTCGCCGCGTTCATCGTGCTCCACCTCCGGGCCCGGGGAATCCATTCTGGCGTCGTCGTGCTCAGCTGTTACAGCGCCGTCTACGCCGGCACCCGGCTGGTCATCGGACACCTGCCGGATCAGCTCGGCCCGCGCCGGGTCGCGGCCTGGTCGGGCACCGGCGAGGCGGTGGGCCTGCTGATCATCGCCGTCGCGCCGAGCCTGCCGGTCGCCGTGCTCGGCAGCGTGGTGATGGGAGTCGGCTTCTCCCTGCTGCACCCGTCGCTCGCGTTGATGGTGATGAACCGCACGCAGCGGTCGAAGCAGGGCGCCGCGATCGGCGCCTACACCTCGTTCTGGGATCTGGGCCTGAGCGTCTGGGGCCCGCTGACCGGAGTAGTCGCGACCGGCTTCGGCTACCCCGCGGTGTTCGTCTTCGGCGCCGGCTGCGCGGCGGCGGCCGTGGTCGTCGCGCTGCTGATCCGCCAGCCGGACGCGCAGCCGGCGCCCGCGGGCTGAACGGGCAGCCGGTCCGCCATGAACGAGCCGCTCAAGATCCTCTGCATCACCGGCTGGTGCCGCAACGGCAGCACCATCATCGGCAACATACTCAACGAGGTGCCGGGTTTCTGCCACGTCGGGGAACTGCATTTCCTGTGGAAGAACGCCGCGGGCAAGGGCGCGAACAGCTCATGCGGCTGCGGCAAGGAGCTGACCCAGTGTGCGGTCTGGTCGGAAATCCTCCCGCTCGGCCGGCCGGCCGGCGTCTCGGCCGAGGCCTATGCCGGCGACGTGATCCGCCGCCAGCTCGCCTGCGTCCGTACCCGGCATACCTGGCGGGTACTCCGGCACGGGCTGCGCGGCAGACAGATCCGTGCGCATGCCGCGCTGATGACGCGCACCTACCGGGCCGTCGCCGACCGGATGGGCGCCCGCGTGCTTGTCGACACGACGAAGATCCCGGGCGAGGCAGCGCTGCTGCCTTATCTCGCCGAAATACTGCCCTACTACGTCCATCTCGTCCGCGACCCGCGGGCGGTCGCGCAGTCGTGGCGCGAGCCGAAGCAGTACGTCTATGCCATGTCGGCCAGCATGAGCACCGCCTACTGGCACGGCTTCAACCTGGCCGCGCACGCGATTACGCGGCGCTACCCGGACCGGTCACTCCTGCTGCGCTATGAGGACTTCATCGCCGACCCGGCCGGCACGATCGATGTCCTGCTGCGGCTCTGCGGCGCCGATCCCGCCGTCAATCCGATGCAGGGCCGGATGATCGAGCTGCACGCCAACCATACGGTCACCGGCAATCCGGACCGCTTCCTTACCGGCGCCACCATCATCCGGGATGCCGATGATGCCTGGCAGGCCGGCCTTCCGCGGTCCGCCAGGCTGGCCGCGACGGCGCTGTCATGGCCGCTCTCCTGGCGCTACGCCTACAGATCGCGCCGCACGCCGCTGGCCGGCGTGGTGCTGGCGGGCGCGGCGCCGCAGGCATCCAAGGACCGCTAGGGCCCGGCAGCAGAGGAGGATGACGATTGGAACTGGGGCTTGAGAACAAGGTCGCGCTCGTCGCAGGCGGCTCAAGCGGCCTCGGCCTCGCCGCCGCCAGGGAACTGGCCGCCGAGGGCGCGCACGTGGCAATCGGCGCGCGCGACCGGGACCGGCTGGCGTCGGCGGAGCGCAGCGTCAAGGCGGTGGCCCGCGGCCGGGTTTCGGCCACCAGCGTCGATGTCACCGACCGGCAGGCCGCCAGCCGCTGGGTTGACGATGTCGCCGCCGAATTCGGCGCGCTGCATATTGTCCTCGTCAGCGGCGGCAGCCCGCCGATCGGCACCGCGTCGCAGTTCGAACTGGCGGACTACCAGGCGGCCATCGACAGGGTGCTCTTCCCGGCGCTGGGCCTGGCCCTCGCGGCATTGCCGTATCTCAGGGCGGCGGGCTGGGGCCGGCTGCTGTTCGTGGCCTCGGAGACGGCCAGCGTCCCGGTCGCCCCGCTGGCGCTCTCCGGCGTGACCCGCGCCGCCATTGTCCGGTTCGCCCAGGCGCTCGCCGCCGAGACCGGCCGCGACGGCATCACCGTCAACGTGCTGGCGCCCGGCGGAGTCCGCACCCCGCCGATGGAGCGGGCGGCGGCGAAGCTGGCCGCCGCCGCGGGTGGCGGCGCCGCAGACGGCGGCGGCGACATCGAGGCTCAGCTCCGCGTCATGGGTCACCACTGCGCACTGGGCCGTCTCGCCAGCCCGGAAGAGATCGCTGCCGTGGCGACCTTCCTGGCCAGCGAGCGGGCGTCCTTCGTCACCGGCGTGGTGCACCTGATCGACGGCGGCGCCAGCGTCAAGGGGCCGGAACTGCCGCACCTCACTGCCGCGCGCAAGGACACCTACACATGACAACGGCCGCGATCCTGGGCGCTGCCCGCGCCGAGCTGCCGGGGCGGGCCCGGCGAGACCGGGCCTGGCGAGACCGGGGCCGGCGAGACCGGGCCCGGCGAGAAAGGGAAGGAGCCTGCGTCGTCAGATGACGAGCCATGCCTATACGGAGCGTGATGTCGGTGACTTCTTCGACCAGACCACCGCGACCTACCTGAGCTTCTGGGACAGCGAAGGCGTGCTGCACACGGGCTACTTCGCCGACGCCGATGACGATGACTACCGCGGCGCTGCCGAGCGGACATCCGACATCCTGGCGGCAGCGGCCGGGATCGACGCCGCGTCCTATGTGCTCGACGTGGGCTGCGGCTGCGGCAACTTCCTGTTCCAGCTGGCCGATCGGTTCGGCTGCCGTGGCGAAGGCCTCGACCTGAGTATCGAGCGCATCAAGTTCGCGCAGCGCCGACTGGCCGGAGCTAGCCAGCAGCGCCCGCCCGGCATCGGCTTCCGGCACGGCTCGGCGACGCAACTTCCGTACGGGCCCGGCACCTTCAGCCATGTCGTCAGCCAGGATGCGCTCTTCCTGGTGCCGGACAAGCCTCGCAGCCACGCGGAGATCCATCGCGTCCTGCGGCCCGGCGGGGTTTTCGCCTGCTCCGATTTCCTGCAGCCCAGGAAGGAGATCGGCGAGCGCGCCCGCAAGCACGTCTACGACCGCGTCAGATGGAGCAGCGGCTACTCGCTTGCCGGGTACCGGGCGGCCCTGGAGCAGGCCGGGTTCGAGATCATCGTCGCCCGCAACCTGGAAGGCCATATCAGGCAGACCTACCGCGTGCTGGGGAAGACGGCGCGTGCTCGCGCCGGGACGACGCCGGATGCCGCGGCCCGTGACTGGATGCTGGCCTTCGCCGAGTCCTGCGTCGAGATCCAGGCGGCCATCGACGAGGGGGAGTTCGGCTGGGGAATCTTCGTTGCCCGCAAGCACGGCAGCGTCACGCCGCCGGCTCAGGCCAGCACGAGATAGGAAGCCATGCAACGGACAGAAAGCATCAAGGCAACGATGGCGGACGTCGTGGCCACCCGGAAGACGGAGCTCTCACCCGGCCGGACGTTCGCCGGGGCATGCGCCGAGAAGGGACCGGATGCGTGCGTGGAATACGACGTGACGATCACCGATTCACTCACCAGCTCACGGCGCAAACCGCGCTATCCGGCGCGCAACATGCTCAAGGTCGTCGACCTTTCCAGGGACCCGCGGCATTACTACTGGCAGGAGAGCCCGGCACTGCCGGGCGATGCGCAGGTCGACGAGGCCGACCTGCGGCGCGAAGCCGCGAACCGCTTCCATAAGTCGCCGATTCCGGAACTCTATGCCACCACCGCATGGGTGCAGGTTCCGGCAGGACTATGGGAGGACGCCGAGACCTTCGAGTCCTTCATCAACTACCGGCTGATCGTCCGCCTCGCCACGGCCGAGAATCACACGATCATCCGCGGCAAGGGCGGTCTGCTGAACATCCCGGGGATCGCCCGCATGACGTCGGCAGGCCCGTTCGCCTCGACAATCCTCGCGGCGTGCAACGAGGTGGAGCAGATGGGGGGCACGGCCGACGGCCTCATCATCAATCCCGTCGACTTCTACAAATTCATGGGATACGGGCGTCTCATGGCCGATGTCGAGCAGAACGGTGTCTTCATCGTGCGGACCCGGCTTGTCGACCCGGGGACGGCCATCGTCGGCGACTTCGGGCACGGCGCGCTGCTGTTCGACGCCGGGCGCTCGCTGATACGCTTCGCCGAGCCGCCCCAGGGAACCTTCGCGCAGCCCGGCATCGCGCTCATGGCCGAGATCTACGAGCGGGTCGTGATCAACCTGCCGGCCAATTTCTTCGTCGTCAGCCTGTAGCGGGCAGCGCATGCCGATGATGGGTGTCCCCGGCGCGGCGCCGATCCGGCATGATCCCGATGTCCTCGTCATCGGCGGCGGGATCGTCGGCCTGTTCTGCGCCTATTACCTGCGCCGCAGCGGCGCCACCGTGGCCGTGCTTGAGCGCGGGGCGATCGGCGGCCCGCAGTCCTGCTCGTACGGGAACACTGGTTTCGTCGGTACTCAGGGCGCCGCTCCGCTCGCCGAGCCCGGCGTCCTTACCCAGGGACTGCGCTGGCTGCTGAACCCGGAAAGCCCGTTCTATGTCAGGCCGCGCCTAGACGGCGGCCTGCTGTCCTGGCTCTGGCATTTCCGCCGGGCTTGCAACGACCAGGACGCCCGCGCGTGCTACCGGGTGCTGCTCGACATGAAGAAGCGGAGCCTGGGGATCCTGCGCGAGGTTTGCGCCGCGGGCGGGCTCGCCGCCGCCTTCACGGCCAGGGGCATGGTAGTCGCGTTCAGGACGCCGCAGCGATTCGAGCAAGCCTGCCGGTCCGTGCCGCAAGCGGTCGCGAACGGCGTGCCGCTGCGGCTGCTCGGCCCGGGCGAGCTGCACGCGCTGGAGCCGGATGCCGAGTTCGATATCTGCGGCGCCCTGTACAACGCGGACGGCGCCGCCCTGCGCGCGCCCGACTTCGTCCTCGCGTTCGCCCGGACGCTCAGCGACATGGGGGTCGAGATTCATCCGCAAGCGGACGTCACCGGCTTCGAGATCGCGGGCCGCACGGTCGGGCCGGTACGGACGACGCTGGGGGATTTCAGGCCCCGCGAGATCGTCATCGCGGCGGGCGCGTGGTCGGCGGAATGCGCCGGCAAACTGGACATCAGGCTGAAGCTCCAGCCCGCCAAGGGCTACAGCATCACGGTCAGGATGCCGCGTAACGCGCCCAGGCTGCCGGTGCTGCTGACGGAGGGAAAGGTCGCGATCATGCCACTCGGGGACCGTCTTCGCTTCGGCGGGACGCTGGAGCTGTCCGGCCTGGACAGCTCGATCTCAGGCCGGCGGGTGCACGGCATCCGGCAGACCGTGCGTGCCTATCTGCCGCAACTGCAGAACACCGAGACCCTGGAAGTGTGGAGTGGCTTGCGGCCCTGCACGCCGGACAGCCTGCCGTTCCTCGGCCGCGCCGGGGCCTACCGCAACCTGTCAATCGCATCCGGCCACGGCTACATCGGCATGGGCCTCGCGCCGGCCGGCGGGAAGCTGATCGCGCAGATCCTGGCGGGCGAGAAACCGGACATGGACATCGCGCCGTTCCGCATCGGCCGCTTTGGCTAGCGGAGCGGAGATGCGGCGCGACGTCACGATCGGGGTGCTCTGCCTGGAAACCTCGTTCACCAAGATCCCGGGGCACATCCGCAATCCGGCCACCTTCGATTTCCCTGTCCGCTACGAGGTGGTGGCAGGCGCCACGCCGGAGCGGCTGGTGAGCCAGGCCGATCCGCGGCTGCTCGATCCGTTCATCCGCGCGGCAAGGGAGCTTGAGGCGCAAGGGGTGGCGGCGATCACCGGTGCCTGCGGTTTCCTTGTCCTCTTCCAGCGGCAGCTAGCCGGCTCGGTCGCCGTCCCGCTCTACTCCTCCAGCCTGATCCAGCTGCCCATGGTCTACCGCATGCTGCGCCCGGACCAGAAAGTCGGGCTGCTGGTGGCCAGCAAAACCTCCCTCACCCGGCGCCATCTCGCGGCGATCGGCGGCGAGTCCGTTCCGGTCTGCGTCGCCGGCCTGGCCGCGCAGCCGGAGTTCCGCGAGGTCATGCTGGAGGGGCGGCGCACCGAGCTGGACACCGGCCGGCTCCGGCGCGAGGTGCTCAGCGAGGTCGATCAGCTGGCCAGGGACAACCCAGGGATGGGGGCGCTGATCATCGAATGCACCGATCTGGTGCCGTTCGCCCGCGCGATTCAGGCGCGGGCCGGCGTGCCCGTCTTCGATATCGTCACGCTCACCCAGATGGTGCACCGGAGCCTGACGCGCCAGCCCTTCAGCGGGTAGCCCACCTGGCGCCCCCGGCTGCACGTCGTTGCACACGGCAGGCATCCCGCTCTTGTCCGCGGCACGCTGGGCCATGGCCACCACGGCATTGCTCGGCGGCAATCGCACTCGGGCGTGGCGGCGTACTGCTATGGTGCATGGTTTGGAGCAGCCGCCTCACCCTCCTCAGCGAGATGCCGTACTTTCTGAGCGGTCATAGATAGTGAGATAGGTTGACGAACCTCCGAGGCGCGATGACTCCTGGCCCACATGCACAGCGGCATAGCTGGGCCTGCACGCGGACAGGCACGCTGGTTTCATTGGCCGCAAGGATTTCACCTAGTTTTGTCCGGAACCGCCCGGATAGCCGTCCAATCACGGCGGCCGCCGGGCGCAGCCGGGACCGGGGCGCGTGGCTCACTCCGGTGAACGTGGTCATCGCAGCAGCCACGCTGCTAGCGCTGGGCCTGCGGTTTTACTGGCTCTTCCGGCCTACCCACCTGCTGGGCGTGACTGAGTACGACGATGGGTCGTATTTCGGCAGTGCCGTGCGCCTGGTGCGCGGGGTGGTGCCATACCGCGACTTTGTCTTCGTGCAGCCGCCGGGGATCACGCTGCTGATGGTCCCGTTCGCGCTGCTGGCAAAGTTGACGGGCACTGCCTGGGGGCTAGCGATCGGGCGGATCGTTACCGTCCTTGCGAGTGGGGCGGGCGTCCCCCTAGCCGGGCTCCTTGTCCGCCACCGGGGGGTGCTTGCAGCCGTCCTGGCGTGCGGGCTGCTGGCGGTGTATCCGGACAGCGTGGCGGCGGCGCATACCGTTCTGGTGGAACCGTGGCTGGTGTTGTTCTGCCTGATCGGTGCGGTGGCCGTGTTCGACCGCGATCACCTGGCCGGCGGTCGCCGGCTGTTCTGGGGCGGTATCGCGTTCGGGTTCGGGGGTGCCGTGGAGGCCTGGGCGATCGTCCCAGTGCTGGTGGTTTTCGCCCTCAGCCTGCCCAGGCCCAGGCTGGCCGGGGCATATGCGGGCGGGGTGGCCGCCGGGTTCCTGATCCCGGTCCTGCCTTTCTTCGCCCTCGCCCCCCGGAGCTTTTATGATAGCGTGATCACGGCTCAGGTGGGATCCAGGGTCGGCGCGCGGCCGATCCCGTTCTGGTATCGCATCCAGCAGATGAGCGGGCTCACCCAGCTGCACGGGCTCAGGCACGGCATCGTGTTCGCCGCTGCCGTGGTCATCGTCGTGCTGGTGATTCTCACCTGCGCCCTGGCATCCATGCTGACAAGGCGCCCGCCACCGGCGCTGGAGTGGTTCGCCCTGGCGACGGCCGCCCTGGTGGTGGCGATGTTCTTGTGGCCCAAGCAGTTCCACTACCACTTCTCGGGATTCCTCGCGCCGTTCTTCGCCCTGGCCATCGCCCTGCCCGCGTCCCGGCTGATGTCCGCCGTCGGCCCGTCGGCCGGCCGGCCGGGGATTCGCCAGGAGATACGGTGGGCCATCTCGGGCGTGGCCGTGCTGGCGATCATGGCCGCTAGCCTTGACCAGGCCATCCACGAGGCCCGGGTGCGGCCCCGGATACCGCCGGCGAATGTTCCTGATGCCGCGCAGGTGATCCCGCCAGGCGCCTGCGTGCTCACCGACCAGGTGTCCTACACGATCGCCGCCAACCGCTTCGTTAGCGACGTGCCGGGCTGCCCGACGGTAGACGACGGCAGAGGCGCCAACTATGCCCTGTCCGGCGGACGGACCGGAAGGACCGGCGCAGGCAGCGTGCCCGCCGTGGCCGCGCTATGGCGCTCGGCGTTCGAGCACGCTGACTATGTGTGGCTCTCCCCGCGGAATCATCGCCGGATCCCCTGGACGCCAGCGCTCACCGCCTATTTCCACGCCCACTTCGTCCGCGTCACCCAGTTCGGCCCGCACATCAGGCTGTATGCCCGCAAGGCGCTGCCACCGCACTGAGCCAGCCAGCGCCGACGAGGCTGGTGTTCGAACGCCTCCAGGCCACCGGCAGCGCGGTCGCGGACCCGCCCCGCGCCGGGGGAGACGGCCGCAACGCCCCGTTGGCCGCGACGCCCGGCCGGAGGTGACAGACCAAACCCATCGGCGTAGCGATCACCCGCACCAGCCAGCCCGCATCCTGAGCCAGCCGGACGAACTCACCGACGCTCGCCGTATCCCGGCCGGTCAGCCGCAACAGCGTGCAACTGGCCCGGCAGGCGTTCGGCCACCTGCTGCCAGTCGGCCGCCGAGCCTGGCTGCCCGTGCAGCAGCACCAGCTCATGAGCACGCAGCGTGCTGGACGTGTCCGCGGGCACGGCGTCAGCGGCCACGGTGGTATCCCGCTTCGTGAGTAGCGCGCCGGCAGGCTCATCTCCCGGGCCGGCTGCCGTCTCATGCCGCCGTGCCGCTGCGCTGACCGGCCCGCCTGGTCCGGGGATGGCAGAGTTCACGCGCTGCTGGTTTCGCACCGGGGCTGGGCGCTGATGTCGCAGCCAGAGGAAGATCAGCCATCCGGCGAATGCAACCAGCCAGAAACTGACGAGACGGTACAGCAGGACCGCCGCCAGGGCCTGGGTGGCGGGCAGCCCGGCGGCTACCAGGGTCAGGCAGAGTGTCCCCTCGACGACCCCGAGCCCGCCGGATGTGATGTTGAGGCTTTGCGCGGCGATTCCCGAGCTGTAGACCAGCAGGATGACATGCCAGGGCACGGCCGCGCCGACGGCGTGGATACTCACGGCCAGGACGGCCACATCTGCGAGCCAGTTGGCCAGGGCCAGGCCGGTCACCATGGTCCAGCCAGACGGGGGCAGCCGCAGCGAGCCTAGCCGGTCTGCCCAGGCCCGGATGATCTGGCGGGGATCGCCGACGGGCCGGCGAAACAGCCGCGACCCGTGCCGTAGCGTCCAGGCCGCGGGCTGTTCGAGCGCGCCGCGAAGCCGCGGCCGGTGCGCCGCCGCGCCGACCACGACGACGGCCGCCACGCCGAGCACACTGCCGGCCACGGCGACCGCTGTGACCAGGGTGTTCCCGGATGCCAGGGCGCCGCCGACCACGATGAGGGTCGCCGCGGCCGAGGAGACCACCCCGCCGAAGAGCAGCGACCAGCCGGCCAGCGGGGCATCCGCGCCCTGCCTGGTGAAGCGACGAAAGGTGAAGGCCATGCCCAGCTCGGGTCCGGCCAGGGGCACCGAGACCGACAGCGCGTTGGCCGCATACGTGGTGGCCAGCATCGGCCGGGCGCCCACGATGGCACCGCCCGCCGCCAGCAGCCGGCGTTGCATGCCCGCCAGGGCGGCCATGGACGCCGATTCCAGCATGATGGCGAGCAGGATCAAGACCCAGTGCAGATGACCCAGCAGCGTGAAGGATGCCGCAAGCGCGGCCCGCCTGGTTATCCCGGCGCCCGCCAGGCCCGCCACGGCGACGGCGGTGGCTGCGGCGCGGGCCACGCCCTTCCCGCCGCGCCGCGCCGAGCCGCCGGGGCGGGCTGCCCGTGTCGCCGATGGCGCCGGGGGCCTGGCCTGGCGTGGCGCTCTGGAATGCCCCGCTGTCCTGCCAGGATCTGGCCCGCGCAGGAGAGTCATCCGGTCGGCATTCGTTGGTGCACATACCCTTGCGGCGCTGGCCGGCAGGTCTTGGCCCGGCTCAGTGCAGGTGCGGTGTTCTGCAGCTGGATCGCCGGGCGACAGGGGCGCACGCTGCGTGCGCCAAGGCCGAAGAAGGCGGCAGATGCCAGCACCAGCAACGCGATCGGGACGAATATGATCGCTTGCAGCCTGGCGTCCGGCGCGCCCGTCACCCACGTGCCTCTCGCCGTCCGTCGCCCCCGCCCGGGTCGCCCCAGCCGCTTGAGCCAGCCCCATGGCTGCAGTGACCGGGGTTCAAGTTTCTCCAGCCGGGGCATTTCCTCCTCCCCGGTCAGCTTCGTGAATATCGCGAACATGGACCTCAGGCGAGGGTCGCGCGCATGCAGCGATTGCTCGATCCGGTCGAGAACCCGCTGCTGGCAGGCCGGCAGGCTCATCAGTCAACTCCGATCCAGTGTTCCGTCCAAGGACTGCGCGGTGGCTCTGGCAGGCGGCCGCCAGGTCAGAGGCTGGGATGTGCGCATCGCGGTGCTCCTTGAGAATTTCCTGCACAGGGCTGGCTGGCCGGGTCCGGCGGGCTGGGCCGGCCGGGCCGGGCGGTTCTCCGCCCGGCCCGACCGGGGTCTGGTCAGCCCGGGTGGCTGTATTCGGGTGCCCGCCACCTGGTCATTCGGGTGCCCGCCACCTGGCCGGCTCAGGCTGGGGCTGCGGCGCGCTGCGCATGCCGCCATCAACTACTAACACGAATAGTAGAGAGAGAGTGTTCAGTACACTGCGGCCGCCGTCATCAGCGCGGCGCCGGCGGCGGCGTCCGGCACGCCCGCAGCCGTCAGCTACATGGCCGGGCGACATGCGCGGCCAGCCTGCGGCTGACCGGACTCACGGGCCGCAGCGACCGGGCATCGGAGGCTGCGTGTCCCGGTTCGGTGCCCGGATCACACGGCTGGCTCGAGCGCGGCCGAGCACGTCATGGCGATGCGGCGGCTCAGTCCCGGGATGCGCCGGCTGGTTACCCACCGGGAGTCGAGCACCCACCGGCTGGCGATGGTCATGCGGGGCGAGCCGTCCGGCCGCCGGTCACGCCAGTGCGCCTGGACGACCTCGAGGAGGCAGGCCAGCGCGTGCTCGGTCCCCTTGACCTGCAGCTGGCCTACCGCCTGCCATCCGGCCGGGACACAGACCAGCAGCTCGGACCGGAAGCTGATATCCGGGAAGACGCCGGCGTCCAGGAAGCCGGGCCCGGTGAGCAGCCGGTTCAGCACCGTGGACCCGGTGCTCACCGCGCTCGCCCTGGCGACCAGCCGCGCTGCCGAATCCCCGATCGGCTGCTTGATGAGCACCCCGCCGGTCAGGGGCAGGCGTCCCCGCACTGCCCGGCCAGCGAACCGCGCGGTGAACGACGCCTGCGAGCACCCCGGATCGACCCGCCAGCTGCCAGTGGGCACGGGGTGAATGCCCGGCGTTGTGGTCATCACGGGGCTTCTCCTTTGCTGAACTGGCGCGCTGGCTTGTCGCCCCGCCATTGGCCCGGTGTCCGGGCCCTCTGGCGGGCGTAGCGGCCGGTGAAGCCGCTCTTGCCACTAATACGGATAGGAGATCTAGGCGGCCGGGACCGGTCCCAGCGCGAGCGCCGCGATGGCGGGGGCCAGCGCGAGCAGCAGGGGGATCAGCGCGAGCACGGCGGCCGTGGCGCGCAGCATTTGCCGGCGGACCGGGCCGAGCGGCTCGGCCGGGCCCAGCAGCCGGTGTATCCGCTGCACCGTGTCGGTGACAGCCGCGGCCAGGGTCGGCGCGGCGAGGGCCGGCCCGGGACTGGCGGCCGTGGCCAGCACGACGAGGGCGGCAGCCAGCGGCCCGGGATCGCAGGCTTGTGTCGCCGCGTCGTCGGCGTGCAACTCGACCAGCCGCGTTACCTGGGCGTCTGCGTCCCGCATCAGCGGGATGAAGGGAAGGACCTGGCGGCCGATCCTGGCCATGGCCAGTAGCAGGTGGTGGTGGCCGGCCAGATGAGCTCGCTCGTGCGCGAGGACCGCGTCCAGCTGGGCGGGATCCAGCGCTTGCAGCGCGCCGGTGGTCAGGACTACCGTCGGGTGCCGGCCGGCCACGCAGTAGGCAGCGGGCTGAGGATGGTCCAGCAGCACGGCCCCTAGGGCCGGCTCGGGATGCCCGGCCAGCCGGGCCGTTTGCGCGTGCCGTAGCGCCTGCCGCCCGACCGCGCGCAAGTGGGTCGTGGCGGTGACCGCGGTCCGGGCCAGGACAGCGCCGGCCAGGGTGAGGCCGAGCCCGGCCACGGTGGCGCCCCCGGGGGTGGCGTACTCGGCGCGCAGCCGCAGCACGCAGGCCCCGATCAGGTGGCTGAGCCCGCCGCCGAGGGCGGTTGCATGGACCGCCAGCATCAGGCCGGCCAGCCCGAGTGCGGCGACGACGGACCATCCGGCGGTCAGGTAGGTGACAATGGCCAGCAGCGGCGCCCGGGCCGTCCACCGGGCCCGGCGAAGCATCGCCGCGCCCAGCGTCCCGGCGCAGGCCGCGTACGCCAGCAGCACCGCCGCGACGGTCACTGAGTCCCGCCAGCCTCAGGCTCGCCGCGCGCCTGATCGAGCGCCTGCTGCAGCAGCGCAGCGTCGTGCGGGCTCATCTGGAGCACGAAATGCGCGAGCGCCGTGCGCCGGTCCGCGCTGGTGCCCAGCGCGTCGTTCATCAGCGCCGCGGTATACCCGGAACGGGAGCCGGTGGGCTCATAACGCCATGCACGGCCGTCCCGCTCCCGCCGCAGCCACCCCTTGCGGTGCAGGTTCTCCATCACCGTCATCACCGTGGTATAGGCCAGCGGCCGGTCAGGGCGCAGATCGTCGACCATCTCGCGGACCAGCGCCGGCCTGCCCCACTCCCACAACCGGTCCATGATCACAGCTTCCAGCTCACCCAACTGACGCATCATCGGCTCCCGGACATGGTCGCCCTGGCGGGTGCTCCCGCCGCTACTTATTACTATCACGGATAGAATACGCGGCCGGTTCACGCGAAATGCCAGAACTCGCCGGCCGGCGGGCCCGCGCCTGTTCTGGCCCTTGCGCGGGCCGGGCGGCAGCTTCGTCGTGGCTTCAGGTCAGTTGCCTGGTCACCCGCCTGGTTGCGCTGGCATGAGCACGCCCGCAACCAGGCTGCCAGGTGCCGGGTTGCTGCGCCGCGCCGTCCTGGCCCACGACCCTGGGGCACCAGGAAGCCCGGTCACCGACCTCGCGACCACCACAGCGTTGCGGGGGCTCTACCAGGCAACGCGCCGGATCCCGGCGCGGCTCCGCTATACCCCGACAGTGCGGCAGGCCAGGCAAATCATGCGCGAGCACGAGAGGCAGCAGCCCGCGGCCTCCTAAGGCGTGCCGCGGCTCGAGCCGAGCGCCCAGGCATGCCCTCACCAGCGAGCGCAGGACGGGGTGCCTGATCAAGGGCTCCCGCCGCCGTGCTCCTGGCCGATCACGAACAGCGGGTAGTCGATGGCCGAGACGGGGGCGGCCAGCTGGAGTGGATGCCGAAGAGCCCTGGCCGGCCGCTCCGGGCGGGATGACGTGCCGGGTGGCCGGCTGGCGGAGCCTAGCCTGGCCGGCCGTTGAACCCAAACCAGTTACTATACGTGTTAGTAGATATGAAGAATCCCGAAACCAGCGTGCGAATCCAATCACCCGGCCGAAGACTCCGACGCGGCCCTGGCCGGGGAGCGCTGGCGGCAGTCCTCCTCGGCGGGCTGGCATTGGCCGCCTTCGGGCGGATCACTGCCTTGTCGCTGCTGCTGCTGGCCGGCGTCGGAGTACTTGCGGCGGTCGTTCGCCTGCGCCGATCCGGTAGGTGACCGCCAGACGCGCGGGGCGCGGCTCTGCCGGAAGCCAGGTCACGCCCGCAGCGCGAGGCTGGAAAGGACTGCACGCCAACCGCGGCCGCCCCGGAAACCCGGAAGGACGCCATTGCGAAACGACAGCGCACCTGAACGCGACGCTCACCGACCGGTGATTTTGGAGGCGAGGAGATGCCATGCCTGAGTTGGCCGGCGGCCTGATTGCGGTCGGGGTGGACGGCTCCCCGGCGTCGGTTGCCGCACTTCGGTGGGCCGCTGACCTAGCACGGCTGAGCGACGCGGAGATCGTCGCGGTGCGCGCCTGGCATGTCGCACTCGCGTGTCTCGCCCCGTACGCCCCGGTGAGCCGGCGGCCGACGCAGGAGGGCGAACGCGCGGGCGCTGAGGCTGACCTGGCGGGGGCGATGCTTACGGCATTGGGTCCGGCCCCGGACGTCAAGGTGAGGGCAGCGCTGGTCTGCGGGCCGCCGGCGCGCGTCATCCTCAATCAGTGTGCGGACGCGGACCTGCTGGTGCTGGGCGGGCATCACGCTGATTCTCCGCTGAGACAGACGGTGGGTGCGATCGCCGCGACGTGTCTGCGGCAAGCTCCCTGCCCCGTGGTGATCGTGACCGTAGCGACAGCATCGTCCGGGCGGGTGGTGGCCCCCGGCCGCGGATGTTACGTCGGTCGGGTGTCAACGGCCCGGGCTACCGGCGGCGAGGCCTCCCGGGTCATTGCCGCTCGCGCGGCGGCCGGATACCGCGCCGATGACCGGTGATCTTGCCACGTATGGCGGGTCTGCCGGGATTCTCGTGGGTCTCGATCACTCGCGGGCAGGAGCGGCCGCGCTGCTAACGGAGTTGGGAACGGTGTGCTCTTGCAGGCCGGAGACCAGCAGCAGCGGTCCGCGACTCGTATTCCGCGTATTCACTTTGGCCGGGGACTTGGGGGCGAAGTTGGCGAATGCGGCACCGCAACCACCCAGCCCGCCCTGGAGTCTGCACATATGGAATCACCGTCGGGCGCAGGCCGGTGAACAAGAAGCCCGCTGGCGTGGCCTCACCCGCTCCCCGGTCAAGCCCGGCTCGCCCGGCCCCGCCGGCTGGCCGCGGCGGTGGGAGGCATGCACGTGACTGCGTGACGAGAGCTACGCTGATGAGAGACCGCATGGCCGGGCCTGGCGTACGAAACGTACCGGCTGGCCACGGCGTGACCGGAAAGGCTGCCGGACCCTCCCTGGCGGCCGGGCTAACGGTTCGCCGTGCGGGGACTGAGGGGTGAGCTACGGAAACGAAGCTCCCTGGGCGTCGACAGTGATCAACGGGGACCGGGCATGACCGCCGACCCGCCAGGATTAACCATCCCGGCTCCAGCCGAGCGAGAGCGCTGGAGGCTGAATGTGCGGTTCGCGATCGAGGCGGACAGCGAAGCGGAGGCGCTGACTGTCCTTCGCCAAGCGCTAGGCGGGCTGAAACCGGATCTGCCGCTACACGGCGAGCCGGTAATTCACCCTCGGCATCGGCGCCATCCTGACGACATCTGGGTAGCCGAGCTTACGCCTGACCTGCCTCAACGGGCGGAATTCGACCCCGACGACGCGAAGACACGCTGCCGTTCGGTACAGGGCCACTTCCCCGTGGGCGTGTACTGGTCTCTACCCCAGAACAGCAAACGCGAGGCCAAGGCCGAATGGCCACCAGACATCTGGCAAAGGCAGCCGGGCCGGGATGACGTGTTGCTGCACCCGAAGGTGCGAGTCGTAATGATCTATTGCACAGCAAAATAACCGATAACCCTGGCGGGCAGGCTCGGGCTGTGACAACCGAGCAGATGGAGCTGATCTCCGCCGACCCGGCGGTGATGCGCGGGCAGGCCATGCTCGCTGGTGGACGGCGAGCGTGCATGCTGGCTACGCCCGCCGCCAGTGCGGACGCGTCGGCTGAGCTGAGATAATACGCCAGCGGCATCGCTGGCCAGCACGAACGCCATCATGACGGCCCTAGGCAGGACGGTCAGGTTAGCTGTCGGTGCATGAGGGCCAGTGGTCTGCTGCCCATTCCGGCCAGCCCGGCCATCCCGCTGGCGGACCGGGGATTTCGCCGCCGTCGAGTTCGGCGGCGTCAGGCACCTGGAGCTGTTTCCGCCATTGGCCTGCGTCGGCCTCGTTCATCGGGAACGTCTGATGCGGTGCCGTTGCCTGGCGGTGCGCGATCCGGGCGAGCTGGACGTCCTTGTCCACGGGCAGGTAGATCACCTGGCAGGCTGCCCCGGCTGATCGCGCCAGCCAGCGCAGTGCCGACCGTTCATCGCGGCCCCAGAGCCCGAAGTCGAGGACGACGCTGGTCCCCAGCCGCAGCGCCTGCAGGGCAACCGAGATGAGCCGCCCTTCGAGCACGAAGCGCTTGCCGTCGGCCATCGGCTCGCCGAACAGCGGGATCATCCAGTGATCCGGGGTCAGCCGCAGCGCCCGGTTCGCCGCGGCGAGCTCTTTGGCCCGGGTGGTTTTCCCGGCTCCGGGGAGCCCGGCCATCAGGAGCATCGTGGCGGCGCACGGGTCCTGCGCCGCGATGGAGCCAGGCCGCATCCCGGCGGGTGCCGGCGGTGACTGGCGAGGCTGACAGGCGGGCGGGCGCTCCTGCCGGGCGTGGCCGGGCTGGCCGTTCGTGACAGCGGGTACGGCTTCGGGCGGGTGCGGGAATGGTTCTTCGTACCGTGAATGTGAATCGGATCGCTGCGACTGAGACATGACTCCCCTGATCAGGCAGGACGGTCCGGCAGCGCAGGGATGGGCACGCGAGTGGCTGCCGGCGGGACGCTGATCCGGCGGTACGCCCTGGCACTGACCCCGGCAGGGGCAGGCATTGAGGCCGCGGTTGCAGCAGCCTCGGTACCGCCGCTAAGCGGCGGTCCGGGTAATCATGGCAGCGAAGCAGCACATGCCTTCACCATAGCCGTGAGACAGAAGCACCATCCCAGCCTCAGCCGAACTGACACAGCCCAGCTCATCGATTCTCTCGGGGTGCGTACCGGGACACCCAGGGCGTCTTCCTGGTTTCACCAGGTCGGCGATCGATCAACACTGGGTAGTCCCGCCACAGGTGTTGCACCAGACGCCCCGTCCGGAGACCACGAGCGTCAGACCAGCAGCGACAACGAGCACCACACGCCTGGAGGTGTGTTGCAAAAGCTCTCCGCGGAGCTTCCGGTGCCACGTCGTGCAACAGTCTGGGGACCCGGAGAACATCGACATTTACGTGTGTCAGGTCAATCGAGACGGGACACGGGGGATGGGTGACGGGATCGTTGTGTCGGCTTGAATCGGCCCCGTTGCGGGTGTTGCGGTGAGATGCTTCTGATGCTATGCGGCATCAGGGAGGATTCCGTGGCGGCCACGAAGGTCGAGGAGGAGAAGGGGCTGGCGTCCGCGGGGTGTCGAGTTCCTGCTGACGTTCCAGCCCGCAATCGGGTCAGCGGATTCGTGCGCTAGTCACGGTTCTTGGTGATCCAACCGGGTCACCGCCAGACCTGTCTCATTCGCTCTGCGCCTAGCCGATGCGACGCGGCGGCCTACTCGAGTCTCGGCACAATCTGCTCAAACATGACTATCCTATATCTTTTAGGACAGTCAATCAGCGCTAAGACCTTTCCAGGCGCAAGAACAGCGGCGATACTACGCATAACTTGCCATGGGCGTCAGGGGTGTCTGATGATCGACCGATCGTCTACTTGGGCGCGTCGAACGCTGGGTGTCTACGCCTTTGCCCTTGCGTGCGTGGTCTCGGTCGGACTCGGCGTCTTCTTGGTGACGCGGGACAAGACCCTCAAATCCGATCAAGTATTATCAGCAATTGGGTTAGAATTAATCGCTTCCGTAATCTTCTCGATAATCTTTGCGCTGCTCAGTTCCCGGGTGCGGGATCGAATTCTGTACGATGCGCTTGTGGAGCACGCGAATACGATGTCGGCGCAGGTGCTTGAGAGACTAGCCAATAGCGACTCGCACATACCAATAGCGAGATACCGGGCAGGTAACAGCTATGATGCCGACTTCAATCGGGCAATTACCGCCAGCTTGAACGGAAGCTATCTGTATGCGTTCCGAGGGACAAGTGCGAAATACGTTCCATCGAGACTGAAGGCGGTACATGGCCGCCCAGAAGAACTTCGGGTCGTAATGATTGATCCTACCTCCACGCTCGCATTGAGACGACGGGCCGCTGACCGTCAGCGCCATCCCGAAGAGAGAAGTCGCTCAGTGGACGTATTGGCCAATGAGCTCAAAGACGAGATTCTGATGGCGGTCGTCGCCCTGTTTGATATACGAGAGATTTGTAACTTGGACATCGCTTATACCGCCGAAACGGCTGTCACTCGCCTAGAGTTATTCGACGACTCTGTCTTCATTACTTGGTACCAGGAGCGGCATTCGACTGAGGCAAAATTTCCCGAGACCTTGCAGTTTCGCGCCGGATCGTTCCTTTACGAGATTCAGCGTTTAGACATAATTCGGCGATTTGACATAGCGGAAAAGAAGGTGTCATTCAACTCAAGCCATGATGAGCACTATCTCATCGAACATCTAACCATGTTAACCGGTTCGGCGGTCTCACGCGAGGATCTTATTCGATGGAGGGAGATGCATGCTAGATTTTCTGCGCCGTTTGACTCGGCACTCGCAGCATTCTGACAGTGGTAAATCGTCGTTATTTTCGCCGCACGGTGAAACCGAACCAAAACAGGCGGCCGCTGATGTCGTGATAGTAGGAATGGTAACATTCCATCGCGACTCCATCCTGCTACTTCGACGCAGCGCCAAGGAAAAGTTCCTCCCTGGTGTATGGTCTCTTCCTGCAGGCAAGGTGGCTCCCGGCGAACCTCTTGAGGATGCGGCTCTGCGCGAACTAAAAGAAGAAGCCGGCGTTTACGGAAGCATACGTTGCATCCTGGGCGCTGTGTGGTTCGACAGTGACTACAATGGGAAAAAAGTGCGCAACCTTCAAATCAACTTCGCTGTCGAGGCTGCCAATACGGACGTTCAATTAGATTCGTCGAGCGATGACTTCGTATGGCTCCCGATTTCTAGTCTATCGAACCCCCCCGTAGCTCTCGACGACTTTACCCGAGTTGCAGTGAACAGCGCTCTAAGTGATGCGCTGCCGTCCTAGATGCGACTGGAAAAGAGTTATGCCCCTCCTTGAGCGTGCGGTAGCGGCGGGTAGATTTCCCTCTTTACATCGCTTACCTTGGCGCTCTGATCCGTTGGCGGCATGTGCATATGTTGCTGAGCTGCTAGGGGACGATAATGCTGTCGCGCAGCAACTCGCTGTTTGGGTTTCCGACTTGCGTCCTCGACAGAAACGCAAGATGCTAAATCGTTCTGTCGAGAAGGGTACGCACTACAAATGGTTTCTTGGTGGGCATCGTTCTGATTACGCCGTCTGGGTTCACCAATATCGGCCTGCCAGCGTTTTTGTGTCGTCAGATCGTTTCGCTGCGTCCATTCACAATCATCGATATCCGTTCGTTTCACGCGTTCTTTCTGGCTCTCTGTACATATCGACTTTTGAAGTTTCATCGGATGAGCCTAGGTGCAGCATCAGCCTCAAGGGTGAACAAGTGCTAGAAGTCGGCGATGTCATGTTCCTGGATTCTAATGATGTGCATAGAATCGATCGGGTTCTCGATGATACGACAACGATTGTGGTTCAAGGACCGCCCGTTCGCCACTATAGTACGCGTTTCGACCCAAGGAACGGGTGTTCCGAACGCATTTATGATCTTGATGCGCTTTTTCCGAATCTTACTGCGGCCTTTACGAAAGACGGATTTATCGTCGGATGAAACTCGTATGCCTGCCCGGTCGCCTGTGCGCTGGCCATCAACTTGCTCGCCGCCGCCTGGCTGTGCCAGGGGCCGTGATGGACACGAATGACTCCGCCGCAGAACCAGTTACCACGCCGGCGGCAGACCACGGATGCGTAGTTCTGGTTGGCTATGAGCCCGAGGGACGCGCGTCGCGCATTCAGTTCGTTGGTGTTCGCAGCCGTCACCCTCGCTGGCCCGCCGACGCTCCCCGCCGTAGCCCGGCCACTTGGCGGGCTTGTGCTGTCTTTCTGCACGATGCGAAGACCGCCGGCTACTCGGACATCGAGGTTGCGCTGCTCTAGGAGGCCGGGCTCATCGGTCCAGGGACCGTCATCGCGACCACCGTGCACCCACTGCAGGTCATCAGCGAATCCTTGCCCGAGGCATCGCCAAGGGTTCGGGCGACAAACGCGCGGGCATCGTGTAGGTGCTCCGGCTGGCCGGAAATGGTCAGGCTGGCCAGTAGTACGGTGCCGCGCTCACCCGAGTCCTCCGCAGCTGCACAGCGACCCGCATCCTGCGGCTAGGCCGCTGCCGTTGAGGCGCTGCGCGATGCATGCGCGCACAGCGACGGCGTCCCGGACCGCAGCATGATGGCCCGGTGGGAAACAGGTCAGCGTATCCCCACCCCCTACTGGCGGGCCCACCTCGCCGCCGTCCTGCAACTCCCGTCAGCATCGCTTGACAGAGCAGCTGCCGTCACCCGGGCACGGCGGGCGGACCAGGGCGGGTGGCACGCGACGGGCTGAGCCGCCACCGCCAGTTGAGCGGCTGCGCTACGTTCTTTGCACATCCGGGCAGTATGGACCTGGTGAGTGTCGCGCACCTCCGGGAGCAGGTGCGTTGTCTCGACGAGCAGTACGACCGTGCTCCCTCCACAGCGCTGATCCCCGATGCCGGGCAGTACCTCGGGCAGATCACCTTCCTTACCGCGCATGCGAGGCGGGCCTTTGTTCTGCGCGAGTTGCACGCCGCCGAGGCCGAGGCAGCGACACTGATGGGCCAGCTTGTCTGGGATGCCTCGCAGCGACGTGACCACGACACCGCGGTCGCCTACTTCGACCAAGCCGTTGATGCTGCGCAAGAGCGTGGCGACAAAGCGGCGGAAGGCCTCGCCCTGCTCCGCAAGAGCTTCGTCGCGCTCTACGGATGGCGGGATCCGAAGGCAGGACTCCGACTGACCCAGCACACAGCCCGCATGACAGCGGGCGTTAGCCAGGTCCTCACCGGCCTGGCCATGCTGCACACCGCCGAGTCGCACGCCATGCTCGGCGATCGGCATGAGAGCGAACAGACGCTGGAAGCCGCTGACGCACAGTTCGCTCAGATTCAGCCCGGCGACCCGGCCATCGACCTGTTCTCACCGTCACAGCCCGGGCGCCTGGCAGGCTCCTGCTACCTCTTCCTTCACGATGCCAAGAGCGCTGCGGGCATCCTCGACGAAGCCGCCTAGGCTGTGCAGGACGAATCGAAATCGCAGGCAGTTGTCCTCGGCAATCTCGCCCTTGCGCATATCCGGATGGGTGCACTCGACGCGGCGGTAGCCAGGCTGAACATAGCTATTGATGTGACCGAGCGGAACCGGCGCGGAGGGAGGTCTGACCATCATCGGCAGCGCGGGCCGCCAGCTGCGCCGGTGGCGGGACAGTGCCGAAGTGCAGGACGTGTACGACCGGATAATGGCCCTGATGGCGGAATAAAGGAACTACCAGTGAGCACGGGAATCGACGAGGCCAAGCAGGCGATCCGTAGGCGGGTGTGGGACCTGCTGGTGCAGGAACACGTCGTCGAACGTGGCGTCCACGGATACATCCCGGCCTTCGTGGGAGCCGCGGCCGCCGCGGACCGGCTGGCGGGGTTGCCCGAGTGGCAGGCTGCCCAGGTTGTCAAGGCCGTCCCGGACCGGGCACAGCAGCCCGTCCGTGAGCGAGCCCTCCTGGGCGGCAAGCTGCTGTACGTAGCAGTCCCCAGACTAGCTGCCGACTTGCCGTTCTACGTCCTTGATCCCACCAGCCTCACCGTCGCGCCCGCCGAGGACGCATCGAAGGAACGCGCCTCCCATCTTGCCCGGAAGGTCGGCGTCGAGGACATGCGGCGAGTCGACATGGTGGTTTGCGGCAGCGTCGCCGTGAACCGGCGTGGTACCCGGCTGGGGAAGGGTGCGGGCTATTCCGACATCGAGGTCGCGCTGCTCCAGGAGGCTGGGTTGATCGGTCCCAGCACCGTGATCGTGACGACCGTCCACCCTCTGCAAGTGATCGACGAGGTCATGCCCGAGACCGAGCACGACTTCAGCGTCGACCTGATCGTCACCCCAGGCGGAGTGATCGAGTGTGAACCCCAGCGGCGCCCCAGTGGCCTCTACTGGAACCACCTGACCGCCGACAAGATCGCCGCCATACCCGTGCTTGCGGCGAGGGCTGCTGCCAGGCGCGCCTGACCCCTGCCGGGCTGTGATGTCCGCCACATCCTGCTTGTTCTCGTCGGGACGGCGGGATTTGAACCCGCGACCCCTTGACCCCCAGGAATGCATCTATATCCCCCGCCACCAGGTCACTTCCCTATCTCCGCAGGTGAACCAGCGCACAGGTGAGCAGGAAAGAGCCGTAGCGCGCTGCTGTGAGCGCACGTGATTCCCACTTCGTTCCCAGCCACAGCCGTCGCTGCTTCTGGTCCGGGTACCTGGCAAGACGCTGCTTCCAGACCTGCGGGGCACAGGAGCACTGAGCCACGGGGCCGCCACTTCCGCTATCTAGGTAGACATCTTGGTGTCTACCTAGGTAGCGTGTGTTGTCATGGCCCGTCGTGCGGAGTTCTCGGCCCAGACGTTGTCGGTGCTGGCGGCGCTGTGTGCCGAGCCGCGGGAGTGGCGGCACGGGTATGGGATCGCCAGGGAGACGGGGCTGAAGTCGGGCACGCTGTACCCGATCTTGATCAGGCTGGCCGACCGTGGCCTGGTCGAGGCGCGCTGGGAGGAGGGGCAGCCGGCCGGCCGGCCGCGCCGGCACCTGTACCGGCTGACGCCCGAGGGGCTGGCCAGCGCGGGGGCGGCGCCGGCAGATACGCCTGCCCAGGTCCGGGCAGGTGCCAGCCGGCAGGCTGGGCGCCGGGTTGCGGTGCGGGGGGTGCGGTGGGCGGACTGACACGCGCGCTGGCGGGGCTGCTGCGCTATACGGCGCGGTTGCTGCCGCCCGGGCGGCGGCAGTGGGCCGAGGCGGCGGGGGCCGAGGCCGGTGAGGTTGCGGCGGGGTGGCCACGGCTGCGCTGGCTGGCGGGCGGATTGTGGCTGGTGGCGAGGGAGGCCAAGATGATGCGCAAGGTCGGGTACTGGCTCGGGGCCGGGGCGGTAGCGGCTGGTGCGGCCTGGGTGGTGTGGCTGAGCTGGCGCACCTCTCCGGCAGCCGATCCTCAGGCCGTGACCGACAGGGTCCGGGTCCTGGTGGGGGCGGCTGCGCTGGTCGTGCTGCCGTGGGTGGGGCGGCGCCGCGGCTGGTTCGGCCCGGCCGGCAGCAGCATCACGGCGCGGCTGGTGCGGGTGGCGGGCTGTGCGGCGGTCTGCGGCCTGGGCGTGGCCGTCGTGCGGATGGACAGTCACCTTGGCCTCGGTCCCCATAGCCCGGGCCCGTTCAGCCTGCTGCGCGAGATCATCGCGCTGGTGCTGGTTGGCGCGGCACTGGCAGCGCGAGCGGCGGGCAAGGCCAGATGGCCCGATGCCGATCCCAGCGCGCAGTGGTTCCTTGCCGCGATTGCGGGTCTGCTCGTGTTCTTTGCCGTGCCGCTGCAAGCGCTCGCGATCGTGTACGCGGCCGGGGTCCTCGCCGTGACATCACTGCGGTCGCCGGTAGCAAACGCCTCCCTCGCCGCCGGCGCCATCACCGGCCTGGCCGTGAGCCTGGCTGCCGGCCTGGCCACCTACGAACTGGCGAGCTCCTCCGATCGTTATGTCGGCCTCCTGTTCCTGAGCGTGGTTACCGCGGTCTTCCTGCTCGCCGCCCTCGCCGGCGTGGCGGCGGCCCGGCTGCTGCCAGGTACCGGGGACCCGGAGGAACTGAGAATGGCGCGGGGCAGGCAGGGACTGCTCGCCGGCTCGGTGGCCGGAGCTGTCTGCGGTCTGCTGCTCACCAACCTCTTCGTGGTGGCCGTGGTCATGATGGTCATCGGCCCGCTGGCCGGCGCGGGCGGCGGCGCCATCGGCGGCCTGATCGCGGCTGACCATCCGCGCAGGTCACGACCTGCCCGCTCCCGGGCCGCCGGGCTGTTCGCCCGTTTCTGACTAAATCCGGCAGGGCGCTGCTGACCAGCGGTGCAGCGGCCATGCTGGGACAGTTCGGCACGAACGGCGGGTGCCTGCTCGGGCGCCCCGGTGACCGTCCGCGATCCCAGCCCGCCTGCCGGGCCGTGTCATGACTGACCGCTCGGCACCCACCCTGCCGAGAAGGCTGAATGGCACACCGATTTAGCGCGGATGATAGCCGCACGGGGTCGCCGTTGCTTGCCGCCTGCAGATCGTCCAGATATGCACGCGGCGAGGGTTATGCCGTCATACTCCGGTTGGCACACAGATCGGCGGCTCCGGGCGCGAGGTCACACCGAATGTTCGTCACGGAGCGTGAGGCACGCAGTCCCGGCCTTCCCGTCTACTGCACCGGATCTACTGCGCCGGAGGGGGGGCCGATGTGTCGGTCTGCCAGAGCCCGAACTCGTTCCCGTGCGGGTCCTTGCAGGTCGAGAACCAGCCCATGCTCGGAACCGGCATCGGCTCGTTTGCCTCCCCGCCGAGCTCCTTCACACGCGCCGCACCTGCCTTGATGTCGTCGACCGCGAAGTACGGGCGCGTGCCGCGCTTGCCCGGCTCCATGTTCGTGATCGCGGCGCCCTGCTCCCCGCCGATCTGGGTCGTGTGGTACTCGAACGGGCCGGGGTTCGCCTGGAACTGCCACCCGAACAGTGAGCCCCAGAACTCCTGGCTCCTCTGGGTGTCGTCCGCCGGGATCTCGATGTGCACGATCTCACCTGGCAACGCTGCCTCCTGGTTTCGTCGTTCACGGCGATGCCGCCGTCGGTCCTTATACCGCCCGGCCGCGTGAAACTCATAGGACGCCCGGACGCCGGGCTGCACGGTTATTTTCGCACACGTGATCGAGTATTGCGAGCGGTCACGCGGCATTTCCCGGCTGGCCCGCATCGGGGCACCACCGCTGGGGCCGGCGCTCCTTGTCGCTGGCGCGGCCGGCAGCACATCCGGCGGATCCGGTTCGAGCAGGCCCCGGCCTGCTGCCGATCTGCGCATCCGGCTACCGGGAATTGGTCGGGCCGTTGGTGCGACCGTCAGCGAGCGATGGCGAACGGCACTGCGGCTCTGGGCGGCCGGGAGTGCCGGACGCCTGATCCCGCCATCGCAGCAACGCGATCTCAGGACTGCGCGGGAGCCAGCTGCCAGTGGCCGATGCGCTGCCTGTCACGTTGAGTGCGGGTCAGGCTCTGAGGCCCTACGGGACTGAGGGCAACCCCACGCAATGGTTACCTCCTGGCCTGCCGTATCGCGCCGATGATGAATGCGACCGCGAGCAGGGTTAGGGCAAGCCCGGCGATCACCTGGGGGATGGCCCGGCCGGGCGGCCGTTGACGAGAACTGTGCCCATGTAGTCGGCGGCGGCGAGCTGGTTGACCGCGGCGTACCACAAGATGACGTAGAGGGCCTGGAACATGCGGTGGGTGCGGCTGGCCGTGCCGAGCAGGAGCGCGAGCGAGGGGATGAACACCGCGCCGGCTGTCCATGCGGCCACGCGCGGGCCGTCGGCCGCGATGGCCATCCGAAGCACCGGTCCGAGCCCGGTCATGGCGGTGAGCGCGAGCCCGGCTGTCCACTCGGCCGCCAGCTGCCTGATCGCGCCGGGGTAAGCGCCGAGCAGAGTCTCCAGGCCGTTCTCGCGGCGCTGGATGCCCAGCCGGGACCAGATCAGCACTGGCCAGATCCAGGCTGCGGACAGCAGCAGCGCGGTGCTCGCACCGGTCGGCTTGACCAGCTTGGGCGGGACGGCAAGGCCGGCCAGATTCACCGCGGCGGCGACCAGCCACCACCAGCGGGAGGTGCCCTGCACCAGGATGCGCAGCTCGCCTGCCAGCAGCCGCCAGAAAGCCCGCCCCGGTCTGGCCGCAGCTCGCGGCAGCGGCTGGTAGACCGCCGGCCGCGCCGGCCTGACCGCCTGGCCCGCGGTGAGCACGGCCGCGGCCGCGCTCGGCACCGGGGCGGGCGGCTGGCCGCTGTCCGGGACGGCCTCCTCGTCACCGGGGGCAGCCACGCTCCGTGGGCGGCCGCGGACCTGCTCGACTCCGGCGACGGCCGCGGCGTCGGCTACCTGCTCAAAGACAGAGTGGCCGATGTCGAGGACTTCATCGCCGCGCTGCGCCGCGTGACCGCCGGCGGCACCGTGGTCGATCCCCAGGTGATACGCCAGCTGGTGCGGCGCCGCCGCGACCCGCTGTCGGCGCTGTCCGCACGCGAACGCGAGGTCCTCGCCCTCATCGCCGAAGGCCACTCCAACACCGCGATCGCCCGCCAGCTCGTCGTCTCCGAGGCAGCCGTCAGCAAGCACGTCGGGAACATCCTCGCCAAGCTCCGCCTGCCTCAGACCGACGACACCAACCGCAGGGTCCTCGCCGTCCTGACCTACCTCAGAAGCGACAGCCAGGGCCGGTAGACGACAAGGCGGCTGGGCGGCCCCCGGCTAGCTGGCCAGGATCGTGGTATTAACCGAACATCCAATCTGTGCGCGACCGATACCCGGCGTCGCCCAATTGCCGGACGGACATAACGGCGGCTCTGGATCGCCAGCTGGCTGGGACCGCTGGTGACTGATCGTAACCAGAAGATGGTTCCCGGCCGAACGCTGGAAGAATGAATGTGGCGAGCCACCGATGTCGCTTGCCAGCTGCTCGTGGCAGAAAACCCCGCTGAGTGGTCCCATGAGCGTGGCAGGCGACAACCGATGAGTTAGTCGACCGGGCAGGGTCTGTAGCTGCAAAGCTCAGGCTCTGAGCATGATCAGTTAGGAGACCCCATGATCGCCGCCGCACTACCGCCCGTCGTCGACGCCGGCACCTGGCAGCGTCAACTCGACGCACTGCGTGCCCGGGAGAAGGCCGCGACCCGAGAGCTCGACGTGATCGCCGCGCAGCGCCGGCGACTGCCGATGGTCAAGGTGCCGGACTACACCCTGGAGGGTGAGCAGGGACCGGTCCGGCTGGCCGGCGTCTTCGGCGGCAAGTCACAGCTGATCGTCTACAACCGCATGTGGTTTCCCGGCGAGCAGTGGCAGTGCCCGGGCTGCACAGGGTTCACCTCGCAGTTCACTCGGCTCGAGTTTCTGGACAGCTACGACGCCCGGTTCGTCATCGTCACCCAGGGCCCGATCGACGAGGCACTCGCGTACAAGCGGCGGGTCGGGAACCGAATGACCTGGTATTCCACAGCGAACAGCCCATTCGGCAGCGACGTCGGCGCACCGCCTGGCGGCGGATTCGCTGTCAATGTGTTCCTGCGCGATGGCGACACCGTGTATCGCACCTGGCACACCAGCGGCCGTGGCACCGAGCAGCTCAGTTACACCTTTGCGCTGATCGATCTGCTGCCCTATGGGCGCCAGGAGGAGTGGCAGGACTCACCCGGGGGCTGGCCGCAGTCGCCCACCTACAGCCGGTGGGCCAGCTCCGAAGACTTTGCCGCGCTCTACGGGCCGGATGCGTGAGAACGCTCCCTGGCAAGCCGGTCACCCGGCCCGGGCAGCAGCACGATCTGGGGCGTCCTGGGTTCATGACGGACGCCCGCCGAACTGCCAGCTGCGGACCTCGACGCCGGCGTACCGGTCCGGGGTCAGGACGGCGCGTGCCGTGTCCGGGTCCCGCGCCCGGACCAGCACCGCCGTACCCAGCCAGGTGGCGCCGTTGTCGGACAGCAGCGGCCCGTACGCGACCAGCTCATCCTGGTCTGCTGGCACGGCGAGGCTTGCAGCCGGCCCGGTGCCGAGGCCGAGCACCAGGTACCGATTACCGCCGGTCCGGCCACCGGGGAAGTCCCACATGGTGCGCCCCAGCATGTTGCGCCACCGGCGCAGCAGCACGTCCCGGTACACACCGGCCTGGTAGTTGGGCTCGTCGAAGGCGAACGCACGAGCGGCAGCTGGATCGGGCAGGTCGACGATGTGCACGCTGCCGGTGGGCGTGTCGCCGTCCCGGGCAAGGGTCGGGCCGGGGATCGTTGTCGGCGTACACGATCCGCGATTCCGGTGCCACCCGCTGCGCCACCTCGTGGGTGTTGTCCGCTGTTGGCAGCCCGGTGCCAATGTCCAGGAACTGGCGGATGCCCGGCGCCCGGCGCGGCGGTCGCGCATGGCGAAGGTGTGCCCTCCGCAGGAGCCAGCTACACGCCGGGGACTATCTGCAGCAGCCTCTGCGGGCCCGCTCTCGCTCGAGCCGCCGCGCAGTGTGCAGTCGGTCGGGTGCGGGAAGGAAACAGTGCGCGGCTCGTCCGCAGCGCGGCCGTGATCCCGGTATCACCCAGTAGATGACCAGTCCTGCCTGTGGAGGGAATAGTGAGACAGCCCGCAACCCCGCGGGTTTGGGTCCGCCGGCGAAGGCCACCAAGCGTCATCCAGACCCAGGTACATCCGCCGATCGCCGACGGCCATTCCCCGGATCGGCCTCGGGACGCTGAGCCGCGCGGCAGTGAGATTCCTGCCGCTAATGAGGCCTAGGTGAACAGGACGCTGGATCGTGACGCCAGGACCCGGGCCCGGCTAGAGCAACACTGGAAGGCCTCCGACTGCGGAGACATCGACACTGAGCACGCTATCTACGCTGCAGACGCGATCCTGGACTACCCGCAGTCCGGGGAGCGCTTCCGGGGCCGGTCAAAGATCCAGGCGCAACGCGGCGGGCACCCGGCCGAACGCCACTTCACCATCCTCCGGATCCGGGGCGGTGGTGACCTTTGGGTGAGCGAGTGCGTGATCACCTATGACAGCGTGCCCACCTACGCGGTGAGCGTCATGGAGTTCACCGACGATCTGGTAACGCACGAGACCCAGTACTTCGCCGACCCCTTCCAGGCGCCTCCCTCGCGGGCGGCGCTAGCTGAGCCGATCCCGGGCCGCGACCGATGAACCCATGCGACTGCTGCAGGGCGATGGATAACGTCGACCGCCAGGGATGACCGAACAGGTGACGCTGGTCCGGCCCGGCACCGAGCGTAAGCACAGAATGTTCGGATCTGGACGGCCATTGTCTTGACCGAAACCCGGCCGAAGTCCGTACAGATCGAGTCCTCTTTGCTGTCAAGGGCTTCGCCGGGCTTTCTTTGGACTTCTTGGTTCCGGTGACAGGGCCGGCGTGTTCCCGGGTGATGGCCCTAGGCTGGCTGCGGGCCCGGGAGTGGCTGACCCGAAAAAGGAACCTTAGCCGGGCGCGCGGCAGCTTCCCGGCGGAGCGCAGCGGAGCCGGGATCGGGATTGGCCTGGAGCTGGCTGGTCAGGCGGCGCTGGTGGCGGCTTCTGCGTCTGGTTCGGGGCCGGGGATGCGGGCGAGGGTGACCTCGAAGCCGAGGGCGCCTAGCTTGCCGACGTGGTGGGCGATCTGGCGGCGGGTGTCGCGCTGGCGTTCGTAGTAGTCCGGCCCGAGGTCCTGGTAGCGGGTGCCGGGGCGGGAGAGCAGGGCGTGGTAGACCTTTAGCTGGGTGTTGCCGAGGGCGACCTGGGCTTTGGCCTTGCCGCGGCGGCGGGCCAGCCGCCGGTAGCGGGCGCCTTCACGGGTGGCGGTCTTGCCGGCCGCGACCGAGGTCTCGCCGGTGACCGCGGCCAGGTACCGGTTGCCCTTCTTGGATCTGGCCTTCCCCCGGCGCTTGCCGGAGGAGTTGTCCAGCGGGGTGCGGCCGGCCCAGGAGGCCAGGTGGGCGCCGGTGGGGAAGCGGGTCATATCGGGGCCGGTCTCGGCCAGGGCATCCTCGGCGGAGCGCCGTCTCCACCCGGGCATCGACTCTGCCTGCTGCAGCTGCTCCTCCCAGGGGGCCAGCAGCCGCTCGATCGTCTGGGACAGGCAGGTAATCTCGGCGTTGATCCGGTCGATCCGGTCCAGCATCGTCCTGAGCAGGGCGGCGTGCTCGGCGGTGAAGAACTCCGCGCCCTCCAGCGCGGCCGCCAGCTCGCTGATCTTGGCGCGGGCGCGACCGCGGGCGAGCTGGGCCAGGACCTTCGGGTCGCGCTCGCCGGCGATCAGGCGGCCCATGATGTCCCGGCCGGTCACCCCGTGCAGGTCGGTGAGCACTGACGACAGCTTGATCGCCGCCGATTCCAGCAGCTTCTCCGCCCGGTTCTTCTCCCGGGTCCGCTCTTCGGTCAGGTCCCGGCGGTAGCGGGTATGCAGGCGGATCAGCCGGAACTCCGGGGCGGCGACGAAGCAGGCGGTGACCGCACCGCGCTCGAAGCAGGCGGCCAGCCAGGCTGAGTCCGACGGGTCCCGCTTGGGCCGGCCGGGCAGGTTCTTCACCTGCCGGGCGTCGGCCAGCACGCAGTCGAAGCCCTCGGCCTCCAGCCGGTAGAACGGCCCCTTCCAGTAGTCGGCGTTGCCTCCATCACCATGGCGGGCACCTGCCAGCAGCGCAGCCAGTCCGCCAGCTCCAGCACTCCCCTCTTCGTGGTGGCGAACCGCCGCGTCTCCGACGCCCGCCGCGCCGGGTTGCCATCCGATGGCACCCGGATCGTCGCGTACAGCTCAGCCTTGCCGACATCGATGCCGCACACCCGGCTCCGGTACAGCGGCTCGTCCCTCACATCTTCCACGCCGGTCCCCTTCCCCGACTCGCCAGACTGCGGGCAGGCGCCGCCCGGGGAACCGGGGACGTGCGGAAAAGCTGACCCGCGTGCTCGAAGCGACAGTGAACGGCCCCTCAGATCACGGTTCCCGGCGCCAGACTTGTCCGCGGCCTCAACCGCGCCAATCAACTAACGGCGTCACGGGCGGCACCGCAAGCATTTTTCACGCCGGTACGGCGTCGCGCAGCGATACCACGACTTGTCCGAAGAGCCGGTGCCCGGGGTGCAATCCGGCCGCGCTGGAGTCAGAGTCGTTCCCCGGTTGCCCTCCCGGGCCCTCCGCCGTGGCTGCGGCGGCCTGGCGGCATCGGCGCGCAGGCGGGCGTAGATAGCGCCAGCCCATCGGGCCTAGCAGGTAAGGCGGCGATGTGCGCCTGTCGCCCTACGGCTGTAACCACTCTGGGTGACTATGTCTAGGGCCTGTGCACAGACTCCCGCCAGCCCGCGCTGCGGCGAGACGATGGTGCGGCCAGCACTAAGTGGGTGATGAAGCACGAACGACCCGATGAGATGGGCTCCGTGGTCATTTCCAGGCGCACACCAGGAATGGCATGTGCAGGCGTTTGCGGCATTAATTGCCAAGGATCGTCAGGTGCACCGGGCATGCTGCATTATAGTACTTCAAGGTCAGCTTTCCCTGGGAATACGCCCACGAGCATGTACAGGAATTAGGTACGTGATCGGAAGTTATGACCTCGGCAGGCACACCGCTACGCCGCTCGGCACGGCCTGGCCGGTACGGCAGCGGCTCTCCGACGAGGGCAAGAACAGGCCCCTCGGTCCTGGCTTCCTGGACAGCTCCGTCAGCTAGCGCCAGCCACTCCCGTGGCCTGGCACGTGACGAGGGCTGGGCTGGCGGGTGTCGTTTGACGCGCACCCTGGCTCCGGGGATTTTGTCACTCGCCCGGCTGTCCATGTCATCCAGAATATCCGCCGGCCGGGGGATGATTCCCGTGGCCTGTGGCCAGCGATTCCTGACACCTGGTGGCAGCCCAGGTTCTCCAGCTTGACGAACCGCAGCCGTGAGCGCTTGCGACTAAATGATCATCATGGTCAGCCCCGCCGCGAGGCCGACTGCGCCGACCCGATCCGAAAGCATTATCTGAACTGCCAGTCCAGAGATATCACCACGCCCAGATCTGAGCTCACCGGATGGATGCCGTCACGCGCCAACCGCTCGGGTAAGTCGGCGGGGGGGTCTCACCCCCCGCCGCTCTCAGGACCGGACGTGACGGTCTCCCGTCATCCGGCCCCCACAGTCCGGCCTGCGGTGAACGCGACAAGCTGCCAGTGGGCGAACAGGCCTGGCTGGTATTGGTAAACCTTTTGCAGCCAGGCCATCGCCTTGGCGTACTTGCCTTTGAACCGCTTGAACTTGTGCATGGCCCAGCGAGCGAGATGCTCGTTGATGCGACATGCGAGGAAGCGCAACTCGGAGCGGTAGAAGGCTCCGTAATAGTTGATCCAGCCGTACCTGAGGATTGATCGCCTCAGCGATGCCGGACAGGTCCGTGCCACTACGACGGTTAGGTGCCAGGCCCTGATCTGCTCCTCGAACAGCCCGATGCTGACCGCGTCCACGCCCGGCGCACCCCTATTGGCCCGGACCTTCTCCCACGCCCCGCAACCGAGGCGCTTACCGATCTCAAACGGCTTCACCCCCGGCCCGGGTCCCACCCTGGGCTCCTCCCCTTGCGGGCTGGCCCCGGGCTGACCCTGGTCTGCACGGCCCCTTCGCTCCAGCCCCATTACCGGGCCTTCACCGCTACTACGAGCCGTCCCGCCCCTGTGCCCCGCCTCGGTACTCTGCCGCTCGCGGTGTCCGCCGCTTGCGGTCCTCCCTCTCGCGGCCAGGGAAACCTCCCCTGGCCATCGTTACCGGGGCGACAGGTTCTCCTGTTCCATGCCAGCGCCCGCGACGAGCTCACGCCACCTCTACACCGGGCACCGCCAGGGCAGCACGCAGGCTACTCCCTGGCTGAGGGCACGCCACCACGGCGCGCCTTTGTCCCGGAAGCTCGGTGCACCCCCCGGTTTTGATGCCATCGTTCCGCCTGTCGATGCGTCAGCAGTGGTTCACGCACGTTCGTCTTCTCGCCGCCCACCTGACCCGCTGACAGCGGGCCTTTTCCCGCAACGCTCACC
>Ga0070698_100000359_pt1 | contig 47277 bp, 40 predicted proteins | sample KBSK1502metaG_FD_65477 | JGI IMG/M metagenome (GOLD analysis project Ga0070698, IMG submission 65477) | Corn, switchgrass and miscanthus rhizosphere microbial communities from Kellogg Biological Station, Michigan, USA - KBS K1-50-2 metaG | ecosystem: Host-associated > Plants > Roots >...
CCTGATGGAGGAGAGCCCACACCAGGTGCTCGAGGGCATCCTGATCGCGAGCTACGCGATTGGCTGCAACCTGGCCTTCATCTACATCCGCGGGGAGTACCTCCCCCAGCACGAGGCGCTGGAGAAGGCGATCGACGAGGCCCGACAGTCGGGGTATCTGGGCAAGAACGTGCTGGGCAAGGGCTACGACATCGACGTCATCCTGCACCGCGGCGCCGGCGCCTACATCTGCGGCGAAGAGACGGCCATGCTCACCTCGCTCGAGGGCTACCGCGGCGAGCCCCGGCTCAAGCCACCCTTCCCGGCGGTCAAGGGGCTCTACGGCAAACCGACGGTGGTCAACAACGTGGAGACCGTCGCCAACCTGCCGCATATCGTCCTGAATGGGGCCGAGTGGTTCGCGGCCATCGGCACGCCGACCGGATCCGGCACTCGGCTCTGGTGCATGAGTGGCCATGTCAACCGGCCCGGTAACTACGAGATGGAAAACGGCACGCCGATCCGAGAACTGATCGAGGAGCACGGCGGCGGCGTCTGGAAGAACCGCACGCTCAAAGCGTTCCAGCCGGGCGGTGCCTCGATGATGGTGTTGCTGCCCCAGCACCTCGACGTCGGCCTGGACTTCGACGCGATCCAGAAGGCGGGCTCACTCGCCGGCGCCGGGGCGATGGTGGTGATGGACGAGACCACCTGCATGGTGGACGCCGCCCGTCGCTACGTCAAGTTCTTCGAGCACGAGAGCTGCGGGAAGTGCACGCCGTGCCGGGAGGGGACCTACTGGATGGCGAACCTCTTCGACCGGTTCGAGGGCGGCGACGCAAAGCCGGGCGACATCGATTTGCTGCTCGACATCGGCTACAACATCGACGGCCGCTCCTTCTGCCCGCTGGGTGATGCCTCGACCTGGTTCCCGCGGAGCGTGATCAAGTTTTTCCGCGACGAGTTTCAGGAGCACATCTCGGAGAAAGGCTGCCCCTTCAAGAAATCAACTGTGGAGGCGGTAGCGTGACAACGGAGGCGCGTTTACGCGCCGTGCCCGCCCGCCCAGCTCGCGGCGCGGCCAGGTCCGGAGCGAGTCTCCGGCCGCTATATCCATTTGCGGCCGGACGGTGGAGGACCGACGGCTCGCGCAACGCGAGCGATGAGGCGTTCCTCGAGGCGGTTGCATAGTGTCACTCCCCGGGACCGACTTGACGCTTCATCGGCCCAATACCGCCGAATGCCGTTGTCGTCTCTTGCGCGCGTTCGCTTACGCATCGACGGATGCGCTCGCTCACGTGCTCGTCGTCTCCTCGGCCTCGACGGTCTGGGCCGCGAACCGTCGGCGCCGGCCCGAGGAGCGACACTAATGGCGGCGGTGCAGACCGACCAGGTCACGCTCACGGTCAACGGCCAATCCGTCAGCGTGCCGAAGGGCACGCTGATTCTCGACGCCGCCAAGAAGATCGGTATCGACATCCCGATCTTTTGCTCGCATCCCAAGATGGCGCCGGTCGCTGTCTGCCGGATGTGCCTGGTCGAGGTGGAGAAGATGCCGAAGCTCCAGCCGGCCTGTGCCGTCTACGTCGCCGAGGGCATGGTCGTCAAGACCACCACCGACCAGGTGAGCAAATACCAGAAGGGCGTGCTCGAGTTCCTGCTGATCAACCATCCCCTCGACTGCCCCATCTGCGACAAGGGCGGCGAATGCCCGTTGCAGGACCAGACCTATCAATACGGACCCGGGGCCAGCCGTTATGCGTTCGACAAGGCGCATTTCGACAAGGCGGTGCCACTGTCCGACAAGATCGTGCTGGATCGCGAACGCTGCATCCTGTGCTGGCGGTGTACCCGCTTCAGCGAGGAGATTTCCGGCGAGCGCGAACTGGCGCTAATCCAGCGAGGCGTCCACACCATCATCGGCACCTTCAACGACGAGCCGGCGCAGTCGAACTACCAGGGCAACTGGACCGAGATCTGCCCGGTGGGGGCCTTGACCTCGCGGCAGTACCGCTTCATCAGCCGGCCGTGGGACCTCGACCGGACGGCGAGCGTCTGCCCCGGTTGCAGCATGGGCTGCAACATCCAGATCGACGCCCGCAGTAACCGCATCGGGCGGTTTCAATCGCGGGAGAACGTCGCGGTCGACGACAGCTGGCTCTGCGACGTCGGCCGCTACAGCTTTCCGAATTTCCAGCGCAAGGAGCAGGAGCGGCCGCGGGTGCGCCGCAACGGCGCGCTGGAAGAGGTCTCTTACGACGAGGCGATCGCCTTCACCGCTGACGCCCTCAAGCGGGCGGCCGGTCAGGTTGCCGGCTGGGCGTCGCCCGCCGATACCAACGAGGAGCTGTTCCTCTTCCGGCGGCTGTTTCGCGAAGTGCTGCAGTCGCCGCACCTGGATCACCGCAGCAGCGCGGTGGCCGACGCCGCGCCGGATGACATCACGTTGCCGATCGCGGACATCGAGCGCTGCGACAACGTCGTGGTGCTGGGCGGACAGGAGGTCATCGATGCGGCGCCCGTCCTCCATCTCCGGTTGTTCAAGAGCCAGCGCAAGGGCGTCAACGTGGTCAAGGTCGGCGCCGGGGAGGGCAAGCGTGCCCTCGACGGGATCCCGGCTGAGGCGCATGCGGTAGGCATCCTGGCGACGGAGGCCAACAAGAAGGCCGCGGTCGACCTGCAGACCAAGCTCAGCAAGAAGATCAGCGGCAGCGTGCGCCGGCTGCTCGTCACGACCGGTCCCAATGGACGCGGAGCCAAGGATCTCGGGATTCTGCCGCACCTGGGCCCGGGCTACGCGTCGCTGAACGGACAGAGCGGGAAGGGGAGGGTGGAGTGGCCGGGGGCCGGCCTCAAAGCGCTCTATGTGCACGAATCCAGCCCACTCAATCGCTTCACCCCAAGCGATGCCGAATCGATGTGGTTGCCGACCTTACCGCTGCTCGTCTTCCACCGGTTCACCGCCTCGCCGCTCGACGACCTGGCGCACGTGATCCTCCCGGGACACGCGTTCACCGAAAAGGACGGCACCGTTACCAGCATGGAAGGGCGCGTGCAGCGCATCAAGAAGGCGATCGACGCCGAGTGGGTCTGGGAAGACTGGCGGGTCCTCCGGGAGATCGCCAATCGGCTGGGGGCGAGCTGGGCCTACGACTCGGTTTCCGCGATCACGGAGGACCTTGTCCGCAGCCTTCCACCCTATGCCGCCGCGCTGAACACCGCCGGCCGGGTGCTCTGGAGCGAAGCGACGTGACGACCGAGCTGGTGGTCGTCACCTTGATCAAGACCGTGATCGTGATCTTCGGTCTTTTGACCGGGTTCGCGTACCTCACGCTCTTCGAGCGGAAGGTGCAGGCGCGGCTGCAGCAGCGCCCGGGGCCCAACCGGGTCGGTCCGTTTGGGCTCCTGCAACCGGCGGCCGACGGGCTCAAGCTGTTCTTCAAGTCCAGCAGCGCTCCCTCGGGCCGCGACCGCTTCCTCTATCTGCTGGCTCCCACCATCTCCGTCATTGCCGCCCTCGCCAGCTTCGCCATCATCCCGGTCAGCGGGCCGGGCGACGTGAACCTCTTCGGGCACCGGATCGGCTGGTACATCATGAACGTCAACATCGGCGTCCTCTGGTACCTGGCCGTGACCTCCGTCGGAGTGTTCGGCATCTTCCTGGCCGGCTATTCCTCGAACAGCAAGTACTCGATGCTCGGTGCGCTGCGCTCCTCGGCGCAGATGATCAGCTACGAGATGGCGCTCGGCCTCTCCCTGGTGCCGGTCTTCATCCTGGCGGGTTCGCTTCGTTTGGTCGACATTGTCAATGCCCAGCGCACCTGGTGGTTCATCATCCCGCTGCTGCCGGCGTTTTTCCTCTACTTGATTGCCGGCATCGCCGAGACGAACCGGGCGCCCTTCGACCTCCCCGAAGCCGAGACCGAGCTGGTCGCGGGGTACCACACCGAGTACTCGGGCATGCGGTTCGCGCTCTTCTTCATGGCCGAGTACATCAACATGATCATCGTCAGCTCGATCGCGACCATCGTCTTCCTCGGCGGCTGGTGGGGGCCGTTCGGCATCCTGCCCGGCCCGTGGTGGTTCCTCTTGAAGGTCGTCGTCCTCCTCTACGTCTACGTCTGGCTGCGGGCAACCCTGCCGAGGATGCGGTATGACCGCCTGATGGCGCTCGGCTGGAAATCGCTGTTGCCCCTCTCCCTGGCGATGATGATGGTGACGGCTGTCGTCGTGGTGGCGGCCCAGGGGAGCGCCTGATGGCGCTGCGCGAGGTCCTGATGGGGCCGCTCTACATCGTTCGCGCGCTCTACACCACCTTCAAGCACAACACCCAGCCGATCGTCACGATCGAGTACCCCGAGATGCAGAAGGCCGTGCCACCGCGCGCACGGGGCAAGCACATCCTGCATCGCTACGCCGACGGCCTGGAGAAATGCGTCGGCTGCGAGCTGTGCGCCATCGCCTGCCCGGTGGGCTGCATCGTCGTGGAGGCGGCCGAGAACACGCCCGAGCATCGGGTCTCACCCGGGGAGCGGTACGCGAAGCGGTATGAGATCAACCTGCTCCGCTGCATCTACTGCGGAATGTGCGAAGAGGCCTGTCCCTACGATGCCATCACGATGGGGCCGCGCTATGACCTGGCGGACGACCACCCCGACAAGTTCATCGCCGAAAAAGAGGACATGCTAGAGCCGCTCGGCGCCAGCATCGGTGACACCGCCGTGCCGTCCGCCGCGCCGTCGGCCCAACCGGTCGCCCGCAAGTGGTAGTCGCGTTCGCCATCCTGGCGGCCTGGGAGCTTGTCACCGCCGTCGGCGTGGTGGCCTTCCGCCGGCCGATCTACAACGCGCTGTCGCTGGTGGCGAACATGCTGGGCCTGGCGGTGCTGTTTCTCCTGCTGAATGCGCAGTTCCTGTTCGCGGCCCAGGTGATCGTCTACGCCGGGGCCGTCATGGTGCTGTTCGTCTTCATCATCGCCCTGATGAACCCGGAGTCCGACGTCACGCTCGGCCGTGCGGGCAATGAGTGGATCTACGGCCTGGTCTTCGGGGTGATCTTTGCGGCGTTGCTGGGCGGGTTGCTCTTCAACCGCGGGCTGACCGGCCGTCAGGGCGCGTCCACCCCGGAAGCGATCAACGCGCTGGGCAACGTCCAGGCCATCGGCGTCGCCCTGTACACGAAGTTCCTGTTCCCGGTTGAGGTCGCGTCCGTGCTGTTGCTGATCGCGGCCGTGGGCGCGGTGTACCTGGCGATGCGAAGGATCCGCTGAGATGCCGGTGCCCGCCTACCTGTTCTTGCTGTTGAGCGGTGCGCTCTTCACCATGGGGGCGATCGGCTTCCTGGTCCGGCGGAATCCGCTGGTCGTCTTCATGTGCATCGAGCTGATGTTCAATGCCGTCAACCTGGCGTTCGCGACCGAGAGCCGGTTTCTGAATTCACTCGACGGGGTGGTGTTTGCGTTCCTCGTGATCACCGTAGCCGCCGCCGAGGTGGTGGTTGGGATCGCCATCATCGTGCAGGTCTACCGGGGCGGCCGGCAGATGGATGTCGACGAGCTCGATTTGATGAAGGAGTAAGCAGGGCCATGGACACGCTGGCGCCGCTGGTGCTGCTCGCGCCGCTCGCCGGGTTCCTGGTCAACGCGGTATTCGGCCGGCAGCTTCCTCGGCGGGTGGTGGGCTGGATCGGCGCCGGCAGCGTGGGGCTGGCCTTCGTCTTTGCCCTCCTGATCCTGGCGCAGGTGCTCGGTGGCCAGCGACTCGACCAGACCTATTTCACCTGGTGGCAGAGCGGCGACTTCAGCGTGCCGTTCAACCTCTACGTCGACCGGCTGTCGACCCTGATGATCCTGGTGATCACCGGCGTCGGCTTCATGATCCACGTCTACTCGATCGGCTACATGGCCGAGGACCCCGGCTACTCGCGCTTCTTCGCCTACATGAACCTGTTCGTCCTCTCCATGCTGCTGCTCGTCCTCTCCGGCAACCTCGTGTGGCTGATCATCGGCTGGGCCGGCGTCGGCCTCAGCTCCTACCTGCTGATCAGCTTCTGGTTTGAGCGCACCTCGGCGGTGCTCGCCGGTCGCAAGGCCTTCGTGATGAACACGATCGGCGACGTGGGCATGATCTTCGCCGCCTTCCTGATCTTCCTCAACCTGCGGGTCATGGACTACCGCGGGCTGTTCGAGCGCGTGCACCAGCTTCCCAAGGGCGGCACCGTCATCACCGCCATCTGCCTGCTGCTGCTGGTTGGGGCGGTCGCGAAATCCGCGCAGCTGCCGCTGCATACCTGGCTCCCCGACGCCATGGAGGGGCCGACGCCGGTCTCGGCGTTGATCCATGCGGCCACCATGGTGACCGCCGGCGTTTACCTGGTGGCCCGGATGCACATGCTCTATGACTGGGCGCCGGCCGCGGCGGCCACGGTCGCGATCATCGGCGGCGTCACCGCCTTCTTCGCCGCCACCATCGGCACCTCGCAGGTCGACATCAAGCGCATCCTCGCCTACTCGACCATGAGCCAGATCGGGTACATGTTCCTGGCGGTGGGCATCGGCGCGTACGCCGCCGGCATGTTCCATTTCATGACCCACGCCTTTTTCAAGGCCCTGCTCTTCATGGCCGCGGGCAATGTGATCCACGCCTTCCACGACGACCAGGACATTCGCCACATGGGCAACCTGCGGGCCGGCTTGCCGATCACGTTCTGGACCTTCCTGATCGGCACGCTCTCGATCAGCGGTTTTCCGCTACTTGCCGGCTTCTTCAGCAAGGACGAGATCATCCGGGCGGCGTTGAACGCCGCCGGCGGCGAATTCTGGCTCGGGGTGCTGGCGCTGGTCACCGCCGGCCTCACGGCCTACTACATGTTCCGGTTGTTCTTCATCGCCTTCGGCTGGGAGTGGCTGACGCATGACGACCGCCACCTGCACGAGGCGCCGCCCGTCCAGACTGTGCCGATCATCATCCTCGCCACCGGCGCCGTCGTCGGAGGCTATATCCCGATCGCGACCTTTCTCTCGCCGGTGTTCGGCCCTGCCGGTGAGGTGGGGATTGGCGCCTTCCTCGGGCTCGCCGCCCTCTCGGTGCTGGCGGCGCTGGCCGGCTTCTTCATGGCCTACCTGCTCCACGCACGGCGGCCGGAGCTGGCGGTGGCGTGGCGCACCCGCCTTGGTCTGATCCACACGCTGGTCGAGCACAAGTACTACATCGACGAGCTCTACGACCGGGTGTTTGTCCAGCCGGCACTGGCCCTGGCTCGTTTCCTCAACACCGTCATCGAGACGCGGGTCATCGACGGCGCGGTCAACGGGCTGGCCGACTTCACGCTGGTGGAGGCACGCGAGTTCCGTTTGATCCAGACCGGCCGGGTGCGCAGCTACGCCCTGTGGACGCTGGGCGGCGCGATCGGCGTGGTGCTGATCGTCGCCGGCTTCCTGGGGTATCTCCCATGGAGGTTTGGTGGATGAGCTGGTATACCCTGCCCACCACCGTGCCCTGGTTGACGCTGGTGATCGTGATCCCGCTGGCCGGCGCCCTGCTGGTGGCGCTGACGCCGGGGGTCGCCAGGAGTGTGATCAAGCAACTCGGGGTGCTCAGCGCTGGGCTCACCCTCTTGCTGGCGCTGGCGATCATCGGGGGATTCCAGCACGGCGTCGGCAGCCTGCACTTCCAGTTCGAGGAGTCGCTCCGCTGGATTCCGAGCGCCGGCATCGGCTACCACCTGGGCGTCGACGGCCTGAGCCTGTTCCTGCTCGGGCTCAACGCCCTGCTCTTCCTGATCGCGGTCCTGGTCACGGACCCGCAGACGCCGCGCCTCAAGCAGTTCATTCTGCTGCTGCTCATCCTCGAGGCAGCGACCGCCGGCATCATGCTCGCCCTCGACCTCATCCTCTTTTATGTGTTCTGGGAGGCGATGCTGGTTCCGCTCTACTTCCTGATCGGGGTCTGGGGCGAGGGCCGGCGCGTCTATGCGGCCTTCAAGTTCCTGATCTACACGGTGCTCGGCAGCTTCGCGATGCTGATCGCCATCCTGGCGGTCGCGGCCATCAACTTCCAGCAAACCGGGCAGCTAACCTTCGACTGGGCGCAGCTGATCCAGCATCCCGCCTCGGGACTCTGGCATCTTCCGCTCGGGCTGGGCACCGTCGGGATCCAGCAACTGCTGTTCCTCGGCTTTGCGCTGGCGTTTGCGATCAAGATGCCGCTCTTCCCGCTCCACACCTGGCTGCCGGCGGCCTATGTCGCATCACCGGTCCCGGTCGTGATCGTCCTGGCCGGGCTGGTCTCGAAGCTGGGCGCCTACGGCTTCCTGCGCTTCAACCTGGGGCTGTTCCCGGATGCCGCGCACAGTCTCGGCCCCTTCTTCGCGGTCCTGGCGGTGATCGGCATTCTCTACGGCGCCTTCATGGCCCTGGTGCAGACCGACCTGAAGCGGCTGGTGGCGTACGCCTCGATGAGTCACCTTGGCTTCATCGGGCTGGGGATCTTCGCCGGCAACCTGCTCGGCATCGAAGGTTCGCTGGTGCAGATGATCAATCACGGCGTGATCATCGCCGCGCTGTTCCTCGTGGTCGGGATGATCGAGCGTCGCGCCGGAACCCGGGATCGGGCGCAGCTGCGCGGGCTGGGCGCGACCGCACCGCTGTTCGCCGCCCTCTTCCTGGTTGTCTCGCTCGCTGCCCTGGGACTGCCAGGCCTGAACGGCTTCGTCGGGGAGTTCCTGATCATGCTGGGGGCCTGGACGGCCTTCGTCCCCCTCGCGGTCGGTGCCGGGATCGGCGTGATCCTGGCGGCCTGGTACGTGCTGCGCTTCTACCAGGGCAGCATGCAGGAAGCGCCGCCCGAACCGCCGGCATTCAGTGAGGTACGACCCGTTGACGGCGGCGTGCTCGCCCCGCTGCTGGCGCTGATGGTGGTGATCGGCGTGACCCCGGGGTTCTTCCCGGCCGCCGTCGAGGCGACGGTCAAGGCCTTGCCGGTGATCGTGCGATGAGGATCGACCTCAGCGGGATCGGGATCGACTACGGGGTTATCCTGCCCGAGCTGGTCGTCGTCGGTACCGCGATCGTCGTCCTCTTCCTCGACCTGCTGCTTCCGGTGGCGCGGCGTCGCTGGTTACCCGCCGTCACGGTCGCCGGCCTGCTCGCGGCGCTCGCCGTCAGCTTTCCGCTGTGGGGCCAGAACCGGGAGGCGTTCGGCGACACCGTCGTCGGTGACAGCCTGGCCGCCTTCTTCAACGTGCTGCTGATCGTGATCACCATCCTGACCGTCCTCATCTCACCGCGGTTCCTTCGGGCCCTGGACCTCGAGCACGGCGAGTACTACATCCTCCTGCTCGGCGCGACCGCGGGCATGATGTTGCTCGCCGCCGCCACCAGCCTGATGACGATCTTCCTCGGCATCGAGCTACTCTCGATCTCGCTGTATGTCCTCTCCGGGTTCGCCCGCACCGCGCAGCGCTCGCAGGAGTCGGCGCTCAAATACCTGCTGCTCGGCGGCTTCGCCACCGGCTTCCTGCTCTACGGCATGGCGCTCATCTATGGTGCGACCGGCAGCACCACGCTTCGCGGGATCGCCGCCTTTACGACAGCCGGGTCGGGCGCGTCAGGCAACGTGCTGCTGCTGCTCGGCATCGGCTTCCTCTCCGTCGGGCTGGCGTTCAAGGCTTCAGCGGCGCCCTTCCACATGTGGACCCCAGATGTTTACGAAGGTGCGCCGACCGTCGTCACGACCTTCATGTCGGTCGCCACCAAGTCGGCGGCGTTTGCGGCCATCGGTCGGGTGTTCATCGCCACCTTTCCTTCGATCTCCACCCGCTGGTACTTTCCGCTGGCGCTGATCGCGATCTTCTCGCTCTTCATCGGCAACCTGGTGGCGATCATCGAGGACAACTTGAAGCGGATGCTGGCCTACTCGGGCATCGCCCACGCCGGCTACATCCTGCTGGGCGTGTTGCCCGGGACAGCCGCGGGCTTTTCCGCATCGCTCTTCTACATCGCCGCTTACGCGGTGATGAACTTCGGCGCCTTCGCCGTTGTCACCGCCCTCGGCGCCGGCGGCGAACGAACGGCCGACATCAATTACTGGCGCGGCCTGTTCTATCGCCGGCCGTTCCTGGCAAGCGTGATGACGATCTTCATGCTTTCTCTGGCGGGCATCCCCCCAACCGTGGGCTTCTTCGCCAAGCTCTTCGTGTTCCAGGCGCTCGTCAATGCCCAGATCTGGGCTCCCCTGGTGGTGGCGGTGGTGATGACGATTGTCTCCTTTTACTACTACCTTCGAGTGGTGGTGGTCATGCTGGCGACGCCGGACGAGGCGGTCGCCGAAAAGTCACGGGTCGGGATCTCGACCAACGGCGTGCTGGGCGCGGCGGCGGTGGCGACGATCGTGCTGGGCGTCTTTCCCACGACCGTGCTCGACTGGGCGACCCACGCGGCCTCCCTACACTTCTAAACGGCAATGACGCCTGGAGATCACCGGCGGTGATCGCCCCGTCCCCCGTTCGTCCGGCGGTCGAGGCGCCTGACCTGCGGCGCGCGCTGCCGTTACGGGTTCTGGCTCGGGCCTGGCGCGAGCTCCGCAAGATGCGCACCGCCATCATCCTGCTCGCGATCCTGGGCCTGCTGGCGATCATCGGCACGTTTCTTCCCCAGCTGCCACAGAACCCGCAGGGCGTGATGGGGTACGTCCTGCGTCACCCGGTGACCGCGCCGTGGTTCGCCCGGCTCGGCCTCTTCGACATCTTCAGCTCCTGGCCCTTCATCATCACCGCGGTGCTGATGTACACCTCGATCGGGGCCAGCATGTTCATCCGGATACCGGCCGCCTGGCGGCGCGCGATCGATCCGGCGCAACGCAACCGTGGGCTATGGGCGGAGTTGGCGAGCATCATCTTTCATGCCAGCTTCTTCATCCTCCTGGTCGGCGTGATCTACGGCAAGGCGGCCGGCTTCGTCGGCAACGCCGCCGTGGTCGAGGGCGATAGCTTCGTCGAGGCGCGCGCCAATTACGACAACCTGAGCGAAGGCGTGCTCTCGGCCAACCACGCGGGCTTCCAGGTCAAGGTCGACAGCTTCAGCGCCGGCTACTGGCCCAGCGGGGCCCCGAAGGACTTCACCTCGCGGGTCCGCATCTACGACGGCGGACGGCTGGTCGAGACGAAAAGCATCCAGGTCAACCACTACGTGGACTACCAGGGCGTCAAGATCTACCAGGCCGGCTACGGCTGGGCGCCGACGCTGAAGATCCAGACGCCCGATGGCCGGGTGGTGGAAGATGCGCCGACGATCTTCGTTGGCGACCCGCAGTTCGCCAACGGCGTGTTCAAAGCGCCGTCCGCCGGGCCAGGGGACCAGCAGCTGGGCGCGACCGCGATCTTCATCCCGGATCCGCAGATCAGCAACCAGGCGATCGCACCGGGGACGCCGCAGCTGCGCAATCCGATACTGCTGGTGCGCCTCTACCGTGGCGACCTTCATCTGAACCGACCCCAGAACGTGTTCTCGCTCGACACCAGCAACATGGACCTGCGCTGGCGCGGCGCCCTCCGAGTGGGCGACAGCGTGGTCACCCCGGACGGGTATCGCTTGAGCTTTACCGGGCTGAAGCAGTACACGGACCTGACGATCAACAAAGATCCGGGCATCCCGATCGTGCTGGCGGCTTTCGTGATCGGTCTCTCGGCGCTGCTGATCAGCCTCTACCTGCCACTGATGGGGCCCGAGCAACGGCTGGCCCCGGCGAGGGAACTGACGGGCTAAAGATAACGTGGCCGTAAGGTTTCTGTCGTCCTATGGCAGACATGAATGGTCTCAACGGCCGGGACCAAAAAGGCCTGCCGAACCGCATCCTAGAGCGCGTGATGCGGTGCCACCGTCTTCCCCGTGGACGCGGACAGGCTATCGTCGAGACGGCCCTGCTGTTTCCGCTACTCTGCCTGCTCGTGCTGGGGAGCTCTGATCTCGGCCGGGTTTTCTATTACTCGATCGAGGTCACCAACGCTGCACGGGAAGGCGCGCTGCAGGGCGCCTCATACGATCCGGTGAACGGCAACGGGACCGCCACGCATAGTGCGGTCATCCAGGCGGTCAAGACCGAAGCGCCGGATCTGAACCTCGTCGAACCCAGTCCAGCGTTCGCCCCCGCCAACTGCCAGGCCGGGCCCCCTTACGCCGCCGCCTATTACCCGACCGCGGCGAACACCGGATATGTCTTCGCCTGCTTCAACGAAACCGACTCGGCCACCAGCGGGACTGCCGGCCAGACGGTTCGCGTCACGATCCTCTATAACTTCACGCCGATCACGCCGGCGGTTGAAAACATCACCGGCGGAAGCGTGCACGTCGAGGCAACCACGACCATGATCATCCAGGGGCAGCCATGAAGCGGCGGAAGAAGCGCGCTCAATCGCTGGTGGAGATGGCGATGGTCGCGCCGCTGCTGATCATGATGCTGGTCAGCGTCGTCGATTTCGGGCGGGCCGCCTACGACTACGCCACGCTGTCGGCGGCGGTTCGGGAGGGCGCTCGAGAGGCGGCCATGTCGGGCAACCCCAGGATGTCCGACGCCGATGTGGTGAACGCCATCCAGAAGTACGCCATCGGACTTTCGCTCTCGGCGGCTCCCTGCATCAACGGGGTTCACACCGGCTTCCCCTGGCCTCCCTCGACGCCGCCGCTAGTGGCCCCGAACACGGGGATCATCTACATCGTTTCGGGATCGTCGAGCTCGCCGACGGTCAATGCCCCCGGCGGCCAGGCGCCCGCACCGGTTACCGGTTCCTGCGCCGCGGTCAATCCGGCCTATGGCGGGCGCTATCCGCTGACGATCAAGGTGGCCTATAACTTTCAAACCCTGACGCCATTCGTCCAACAGTTTTTGGGCTCGAATACCGTCATCCTGTTCGTCGCCAGCACGGTGACGACCGAGTACTGATGAATCGATTGCACAAGCGCACGCAGGCCGGCCAGGCAGTCGTCCTGGTCGCGATCGCCGTCCTTGTCCTGACCGCCATCCTGGCGCTGGCCATCGATGGCGGCGGGATTTACCTCGACCGCCGGCAGCTGCAGAACGCCGCCGACGCCGGTGCGCTGGCCGGCGCTGAGCTGCTCTGGGTCTCCAATCCGCCGAGCTACATCGCGATCCACACCCAGGCGCTCGCGACCATCGTCAAGAACCTGCCCGGCACCAGCGTCGGCGGAGTCAGCCCCGCCGACACCGTAACCGGCGGGTCGCCCTGGTCGATCGGCCCCTTTACCATCGCCGTTCAAGCGACCACCTATACCTACCAGGTCAGCATTCAGCATGTCCATCCGGTCGCGGTGGCCCCCATCCACGGCTTCCAGTCCACGATCACGTTGGCGGTCCAGGCGACCGCCCAGAACATGAACCTCCCGTATGCGATCGTCGTGCTGCAGGACCAGCCCCAGTATGCGCAGTGGTCCAACTTCAACATCAACGGCTCGCCGGCTTCGGTTACCCTCAACGGAGGCGGCGGTTCAGCCGACCGCGGGGGGATCTTCTCGAACGAGAGCATTGCCCCGGGTAATGACTCACCCTCGATTATCTTTAGCCCCCCATTCGGCGCCGGGGATCTCTGGGCGGTCAATGAAAGCCCGGCTGACCAGGCGGCGCTGGTGGGCAGGGTAACTGGCGAGCAGACCTTGACACCGCTGCCACGGCCGGCGACCCACCTGCCCTATCCCAACTATCCGGAGCCGCCTCCGCCCGCCACCACGTACAACGGCGCCACCGTCATCAGCGGGCCGCCCACCTATCTGTGCCCGGGCCAGTACACCAATCAGATCAAGGTCCAGAACGGGGGAACTGCCGTCCTCGCGCCCGGCGTCTACCAGGTGCAAGCCAATGGCGTCGATATCCAGGGGACCATCCGGACGCTCAACAGCAGCGACGTAGGGCAAAATGTCTGCGGCCAGACGCTGACCGCCGTTCCGTCCGATCCTGGCGTCATCCTGGAGATCACGCCCGCCAACGCCTCGGGCAGCACCCTTTGCAACAAACACATCTTCGCGGCCGAAGCGACCTCGAACGTCACCCTGACCCCATCACCGAAGTACTTCAACATCAGCCTCTACATCGAGACGATGCCGAACTGGCAGACCGTCTGCACCAGCCAACCGCTGGGAACCAACGTCGTCCGCTTCTCCGGCGGATCGTGCTACAGCATTCGTGGGGCGATTTACGGGCCGGCCGACAACATGGTCCTCACGGGCAGCGGCTGCGGCACCGGCGTTGGGCAGATCGTGGCCTGGACGCTGACGATCAACGGCAACGGGAACGTCAACGAGACCTACGACCCCAGCAACCTTCCCTACATGAAGGGTCTGATCCAGTAGCGGACGGCGGCCGCTGGAAGGCCCACGTCACGAATTCGTGACGCGAGCAGCGAGTCTGTAACAAGCAAGCTCAGCCGTTTCGGTTCGATACCTCGTAAGACTGTGCGTAGCCGTGCGTCTTTATGGTTGTGGCTGTGTTCAGGAGGAGAACCACGCGCCCACGTGCCCACGGGGGGCAGTCCCTGGTTGAGTTCGCCCTGATCCTGCCGATCATGGCGCTCCTGTTTCTAGGGGCAGTCGACCTGACGCGTGCCTTCTACTACTACATCGCTCTCGAAAACGCCAGCCGAGAGGCGGCGCGGGTCCTCATCGACTTCCCGTATGAGTACGACGACTCGGTTGGCTGCACCGCCGGTAACCGGGAAGGACTTCCGTGGGTCAACGTCAGTTGCGCCGCGGGGACGCTCGTGATCAGCCCCTCTGCTAATACCGGGGTCAATCCGCCCCGGCGCAAGCCCGGCCGTCAGGCAATCACCGTGTTCGCGAGCGCGGACTTCACCCCGATCACGCCGCTGATCCAGCAGTTCACCGGCGGAACCATCACACTGCGAGCCCAAACCACGATGCTGACCTGGTACTGACCATGATGATCAAGATTCGCGGATTCGCCCGACATCGAGCCGGCCAGGCCGCCGTCGAGTTCGCGCTGCTGGCCCCGGTGTTCTTTCTTCTGCTTGTGGGGACGGTCGATTTCGGCCGCGCGGGCTTCTACTATGTCGTAACTTCCGATCTGGCCCGAAACGGCGCACGAATGGCCGCCGCCTACGACACGGGTACCGGCGCGACCGACGCCACCATTGCGGGTCTGATCAAGCAACAAGCGCAGGCCATGACATTTGCCGACCTCACGCAGCCTGCGGTGTGCGGTACCTCGACACCGCCCAGCCCGTTGACGGCCTGTTACCAGCCAGCGGTCGGTCGCGGCTTTATCTTCATCGACCGGTCGGGGTTCACCTCGTTCCCCAAGTACGTCCAGGTCTCGATCGTCTACCACTTCGAGGCGACCACGCCAATGGTCCGGGCCCTGATGTCGACGAACTACCTGGTGGCCAGCGCCACGATGGAAACGGAATATTGATCACCTCGACACGTGAGCACCTGCGCGGCCAGATTGTCGTCACCTTCGCCCTGGCGTCCGTGGCGCTCTTCGCCGTGGTCGCGCTGGCGATCGATGGTGCTCGGGTGCTCGTCGAGCAGCGTGGGTTGCAGAACGGGGTTGACGGCGCGGCCCTCACCGGTGCGCTCGATCTCGGGCCGGGCGCCGGATCGGTTCAAACCTCGTGGGCTCTGGATGACACCGTCTCGGCAATCGAGAGGACTCTGGGGATCGACTTTTCCAATAACTACACCGCTCCAAGTCCTTACAATGTCGGCCACCGGCTGCTCGGCGGTGCAACATCATGCGCGCCGAATGCCTGCACGTCGTCTACCATCCCGGAGGGCCCGTACAACCCGAGCAATGCCGCCTCGCCCTGCTGCAATAACTGGGTTGATCGCTCGGGCGCCTACACCCTTACCATTACGACGCCCTACAACTACAAGAACACTGGGGAGGACGAGGCCTTCATCTACGTCAATCTGGTCCACCAATTTCCGCTGGCCTTCACCGCCTCGCTCTATCCGACCATCGGTGTCAGCGTGACGTCGATCGCCCGCAACCATGCCATTCCCTACGCCATCTTCGCCTTCAAGGAAAACGACAGCGCAGACATTTCCACCAATGGAGCGACCGGGATCACGGCGAACAAGCGAGTAGGCGACAACGGCAGTGTCGGTATGCCGAACGGTTCCCTGGCCTTCGTCTGCAATCCCCAGTTCGGAGGCGACCTGTGGGAGTACACGCCGACGTCCTCGGCCGCTATCAGCGGTTCATCGATCGGCGAGGGCAACTGCCCGGGCGGGGCCCCGTCAGCCGACAAGGCCCTGGGCGGCTATGTCTTCCCACCCAACGTAAACCTGCCGCCCGACCCGGGGTCGGGCGCATTGCAGGCTGCCATCACGGTCCCACTCGGCACGACCGAGATGCTCATCCCAACGCGCAGCCTCGACCCGACGCAGCCAATTGGGCCGCGCTACAGCTCTGTGATTGTAAAAGGCACACTGGTCCTACAGCCAGGGGTCTACTTCTTCGAGGGCACGGCCAATGGTTCCGGACTCAATGTGGCGGCTAACGGGACTGTCGAGACCGGAGACTGCTACCTTCAGGTGCTTCCAACCTGCGATCCGGTGGTCGCCAAGACCAACGCCTGCCTGCCTTCGCCGGGAGCCCCCATCGCATCGGCGGTTCCCGGATGGGCCGCGAACTTCCATTGCACAACCGATTACGACTTTGGGGCGCTCCTGGTTTTCTGGCCGGCTGACGGTGGTGATGCCTCTGCCAAATGCACCAACCAGAACCCCGCCTCCAGCGGCAACTACTTCTGCACCGCCGGCGGTGGCGGTAAGGGCGGTACCTACAACACGATGAACATCCAAGGTGGCGCCAACCTCTACTTGAGTTCAACCCCCAAATTCCATGATGTCTCGCTCTTCGTTGATCCCAACCACTCGACCTCCTCTTGGAACTTCACCGCCTCGGCGAACCTGCCAGCTAGCTGCAGCACGCAGGTCTGCGCCAAGGAGATCGGCCTGGGCAGCAACGTCATCTCGGTCGGCGGTGGCGGGAACATTAGCGTAAACGGGGCGATGCTGGCCCCACAGGACAATGTCTCGGTCGGTGGATCGAGCTCAGGGAAGGGCTACGGGCAGATCCTCGCTTACACCATCAGCTTGAACGGAAACGTCGGCATCACGGAGAACTACAACCCGATCGCCCTCGCTTACGTGCCAGTTCTCGTACAGTAATTCGGTCACGTTCCTAGAATGGCTGCGTGCGTGCGCCGGCCGGCAATCGAAGTGCGGTCGGCGTCGCGCTCGTCATTGGATCCGCCATCAGTTTCGGCACCCTCGGCGTCTTCGGCAAGCTGGCGTATCGCCTCGGGCTGACCACCCCACAGCTTCTGAGCTATCGGTTTGGAGTCGCGGCGGTGCTGCTGTGGTTGGCCGCCGCGGCGGTGCACCAGGGCACTCCACCCCGGCGGAGCCTGATCGGTCTGGTGATCATGGGTGGGGCTGGATACGTTGCCCAGTCGGCCAGCTACTTCAGCGCACTGCACTTCATTCCAGCGTCCACAACCGCGCTGCTGCTGTACACGTATCCCGTGGTCGTGACCCTGCTGGCCGCCGCACTGTTCGGTGAGCCGCTCGGCAGGATGAAACTGGGCGCCCTCGGGCTGTCGGCCCTGGGCACGGTGCTGGTGGTGCAGGCCCAGCTTCATGCCGCGTCGCCCATCGGGATCATCCTCGGTCTTGGTTCGGCAGCCTTCTATTCGGGCTACATTCTGTTTGGGAGCCGCCTGTTACCCGGACTGCCGCCGGTCTCCGCCACGGCCACGGTCATGACGTCGGCGGCTCTGGTCTGGAGCCTGTACGCGGCGATCAGCGGGCAGCTCCTCGTGGCGTGGACGAGCCCGCGGCTCGCACTGATTGCCGGCTTTGCGGTGTTGGGGACGACCATCCCGGTGCTCACCTTCATTATTGGGTTGCCGCTGGTCGGGGCCTCTCGCGCCGCCATCCTGAGCACGTTCGAGCCGGCGAGTACGGTCGCGCTGGCCGTCATCATCCTGGGCGAGACCGCGAGCCCGTTTCAGTGGATCGGCGGCGCCTTGATCCTGGCGTCCGTCCTCGTGCTTGAGGGCTCGGGCTGGCGGGCGTCCCGCGTCCTGGCGCAAGGAACCCACGAGTAACCGCAGGCCCATCCTTATAATCCGCGCTGCACCGCCCCCTTAGCTCAGTGGACTAGAGCGGGTGCCTTCTAAGCACTAGGTCGCAGGTTCGAATCCTGCAGGGGGCGCCAGCCTATGCCGAGCCTGTCCATCAACGTCGAACCGTTCGACTCCGGCGACGCACAGCGATTGATCGCCGCGCTGGATGCCGGCCTGACCGAGCTCTATCCGCCCGAGCAGCGGTTCGGACCGAACCTCAAAGCCGCGCATCTCGAAGAAGGCCGAGGCGCCTTTCTCGTGGCGCGCGATGGTGGCCGGGCGGTCGGCTGCGGCGCCATCCGCATTCTCGACCCAACCACGGCGGAGGCGAAGCGGATGTACGTCGAGCCCGATCAGCGGGGCAAGGGGATCGGGAGGGCGGTGCTGGACAGCCTCGAGGCCGCGGCCAGGCAGCTCGCTGCGCAGCGCCTCGTGCTCGAGACGGGCATTCACCAGGCGGCGGCGATCGCTCTCTATCGGCGCGCCGGCTTCAAGCGGGTCGACTGCTGGGGGGAGTACGCGTCCTCGCCCACCAGCATCTGCTTCGAGAAGGCGCTCTGACGCGCGCGTCCAGGTGCGAACATTCGTGCGCTTGCGACAACAAGATTGACAATCGGCAATCTCCATGTACTGTGGCGAAGTATCCATTGCTGACGACAGTTAGCAAGGGGCACGCAGCAGCACGAGTAGGGGGTAGACGTCCGAGGCGCTTGGCGAAGCGCTCGGGGCGTGGACCGCCTGGACTGAGGGGAGGCCAGGGTGATAGAGGGGTCCGCGGCCGTGGTATCGGCGAAGGTGCTGATCCCACAGGTGCTGTCGCTTGCCCGCGAGCGCGTCGACTCGCTCCTCGCGCGCATCTGGCAATACCGGGTCGGCCTCGTCGTCGCGCCCGCCGGGTCGGGCAAGAGCACGTTGCTGGCCGGCTTTGCTTCCGCGACCGACGCTCCAGTGGCCTGGTATCGGGCGGAAAGCTGGGATGCGAAGACGGCCACGCTGCTCACGCATCTGCACTCGGCATTCACGGCGGCGCTGGGTCCGATCCCCGACGGCTGGGATTCGGTTGAGAGCGCGGCCCGCGCGCTCGAGACCTGGGCGGGTCGGCGGGCGTTGCTCGTCATCGATGACCTGCACACGCTGGAGGACAGCGCGGCCGAGCTCACCCTGGAACGGCTGATCGATTACGCGCCACCGAGCATCACCTTCTTGATGGGCTCCCGCGCGCTGCCCGGCTTCAACCTTTCGCGGCTGCGCGTGTCGGGGGCGCTGCTCGAGATTGGCAGCGAGGACCTGCGCTTCCGGTCATGGGAGGTCGAGCGTCTGTTCCGCGATTTCTATCGAGAACCCCTGCCTCCGGAAGAGCTCGCTGAGCTGGCGCGCCGCACCGAGGGCTGGGCTGCCGGGTTACAGCTATTCCATCTCGCCACCCGCGGCAAGTCGCCGCAGGAGCGCCGGCGCATCCTGACCGCGCTCGGCACTCGTTCCCGGCTCACCCGCGAGTATCTGACGCGCAACGTTCTGGACCAGCTCCCGGCCGAGCTGCGCTGGTTCCTGGTGCGCACCTGTGTCCTGACCCGGCTGAGCGGGCCCATCTGTGATGCCTTCCTGGAACGCACCGGTAGCCAGCAGGTGCTTGAAGAGCTCGAACGCCGGCAGATCTTCACCTACGCCACCGACGATCGCGGTGGCTACCGCTACCACGAGGTTTTGCGGTCGCACCTGGAGCAGGTACTCATGGACGAGCTCGGTGAGATCCAGGCCCGCGCCGCCTATTCAAAGGCCGCGGCCCTGCTCGAACGAAGCGGCGCCTTCCCGGAGGCGATCCAGGCGTACTCGCGTGGCGAGGACTGGGAGGCGGTCGACCGGCTCCTCCATCATCAGGGGGGCGAGCTGCTGGCAGGACCGGACACCTGGATCGATGCCCTGCCGCCCGCGCTGCTGCGTCAGGACCCCTGGCTGATGCTGGGCAGCGCCCGCCGCCATCGCGCCGAGGGGCGCTGGCGCGAGGCGATCGAGGCCTACCATCGCGCCGAGCGGGTCTTCGGATCCAGCGACGCCGGCTTGCTCTGCGCGCTGGAGCGCAAAGCCCTCGCCGGCTGGATGGAACCCGCGCCGATGCCCGGCACCGACTGGGCCGGCCTGCTCCGCAGGGCCGTCGCTCACGATCCACTAGCGGCGAAGCAACAGGCCGGACAGCTGCCGGAAGCGACGGGCAAGCTGACCATTGGGGTCATCTGCCTGCTGGCCGGACAGTTGGATCAAGCCCGCCGGCTGCTGAGCGCCGCAGCCGACAGTCGTGATGCGACTGCCGCTCTGGCTACCGCGGCTCGCCTGTGGACCGGTGTCGCCGCTCTTCTCAGCGGCGATTTGCAAGGGGTATTCGATGTCGAAGAATCCGCCGAAAGCGCCGAAGCCCTCGGGCTCGGGTGGGTGGCTCGTCTGGCGCGGGCTGCGCTCGTCCTCGCGCACCGCCCCGGCAGCACGCTGGAAGCCGACGTCTTGCGGGCCGCCTGCGAACGCGATGGCGACCGCTGGGGAAGCGCGCTGGTCGCCTTGATGACGGGTTGGGCCGCGCTGTACGACGGGGAGAACGCCAATCCGATTCTCGAGGAAGCGACCGACGCCTTTCACGGATTAGGGGCCGGCGTGCTGGAGGCTTGGTCGCGAGCGCTGCTCTCACTGAGCCTGGCCAGAGCCGGTGCCCCGGAGGCGCGCGAGGCCGCCCTGCAGGCCGAGAACCTCGCCCGCTACAGTGGAACCCCCGGCGCCCGATACTTTCCGTACGGCGTCACCCTTGATGGGCAAACGCCCCAGAACCTTTACATCACCGACAGCTTCAATCACCGGATCCGCCGGGTCGACGCCGTTGGCACCGGTTCCACGTCGACCAACCTGATCCATACGGTGGCCGGCGACGGCGCCTCGGCCTTTGCCGACGGGCCACCGGCGCAGGCGCACTTTAATCGGCCCTGGACCGCAACAATCGACGGCAGCAACCTCTACGTCGCCGATTACCTGAACGATCGGCTCCGGCGAATCGACCTGACCACACAGACCGTCAGCACCCTGGCCGGGGTGGGGACGGCTGGCCTCAAGGGCGACGTCGGCCCCGCGGACGCGGCCGAAGTCGACGGCCCGCGGGGCTTGAACCTGCTCGGCAGCAGCGGCGCCATGCTGGTGGCCGACAGCCTCAACAATCGGGTCCGCTGGCTGGGTCTGACCAGCGCTGGCATCGAGCGGACCGAGGTCGACTTCGATCCGACGAATCTTTCTACCCAGAGTCAGCCGCAAAGCGTCACCGTGAGCAGCACCGGCAGCGGGTTGCTCGTGATGGGCGCCGTCGACCTGGCCGCCGATCGCGACAACTTCTACCTTGACCCGGCGAAGAACACCTGCGCCCAGGCGCGCCTGGAGCCGGGCATCAGCTGTTCGTTCGCGGTTGCATTCCAGCCGCGCGCGCCGGGCAGCCACACCGGAAGCGTGGTGATTCCCAACGATGCGGTCGGCGGTCCTCAGGTCGTCACCCTGAAGGGCCAGGCAACTGCCGCGCTCGTCACCCTCAGCCCGCCGGCGGTGGTCATCAACCAACCGATCAACGGCACCGCAGCGCCGGCAGTGGTGACAATGACGAACAACGGCAACGGGTTGTTGCACATCAACTCGATCGGCCTCGACCCGGGAACGAGCCCCGATTTCTCGCAGAGCAACAACTGTCCGGGCGTGATGCCGGCGCACAGCAACTGCCAGATCACGATCACCCTCAGCCCGATCGGTCCGGATGACACGACCACGCGGATCGGCACGCTCACCGTCAAGGACGACGCGGGCGGCAACGCCGACTCCGCGAACGGCGGGACCTCGCAGTCGGTCCCATTGACCGGCAGTCTGGCGCAGGCGGCCGCCACCTTCAGTCGGCAGTCGCTGACCTTTACCCAGAACCTCGGAACGGCGAGCCCAGCCGAAACCATTCTGCTCTCTAACAGCGGGGAGGTTCCACTGCACCTCAGCGGCATCCATGATGACGGCGACTTCGCCCAGACCAACAACTGCCCGCCGGTGCTCGCACCCGGGGCGAACTGTGCGATCAGCGTGACCTTCATCCCCACCAACCTCGGTGAGCGAGACGGCTACATCGTGGTGGCCGACGATTCGATCGACAGCCCGCAGCGCATCGAGGTGATGGGGGTCGGCACCATGTCCCTCGCGCAGCTGGGTCCGGAACGGATGAATTTCAGCCAGAATGTCGGCGCCACCACGCCGCCGCAAACCGCCACGCTGACCAACCGTGGCGATGGGCCGTTGACCATCGGGGACATCGCCGCCACTGGCGACTTCAACGCGACGCCGCGCTGCCCAACCGTGCTACTGCCTGGCCAGTCGTGCACCGTCGACGTCAGCTTCGCGCCCCAGGCGGCGGGGGCCAGGCACGGCAGCCTGATGGTGACGGATGACGCGAACGCCAGCCCGGGATCGGAACAGACGGTCCGCCTGAGCGGCCTCGGGTACCAGCCGGTCGCCAGCCTGAGCGCGACGGCGCTCTCGCCGGGTGCCAACCTCGGCGCATCAGCCGGCCCCCAGACGGTAACGGTCACCAACACTGGAGACGGTGCCCTGACCATCCGCGCGATCCGAATCAGTGGGGCTGCGGCCGGCGACTACACCGAGTCGAACAATTGCCTGCGGACCATCCAGCCCGGTGGCTCGTGCGCCATCACGGTCAACTTCACCCCGCACGGGTACGGCGTACGGTTGGCCACGCTCACGCTCGCGGACGACGGACTCGGCGGTACCCAATCGATCGCCTTGCGTGGCACCGGCACCGCCGGTCGGCCGTTGCTCAGCAGCGGGTTCCTGAACTTCGGCGGTGACAGTGTCGGCAATCCCACTGTGCCGCAGAGTGTCGTGCTCTTCAACGCCGGCAACGGGCCGCTCTCGATTGACAGCATCAGCCTTACCAGTCCGGACTACACGATGACGACGAGCTGCGGCAGCACGCTCGCCGCGGGGAAGAGCTGCACGATCAGCGTGACGTTTACGCCGCAGGCGACCGGCGTCCGGCCCGGCGTGGTGACGATCACGGACGCCGCCGGTACCCAGCGGATTTCGCTCAGCGGCGTCGGAACCTGAGCATTAGGCGAACCCCCCACCCCGACCCTCCTCCGCAAGGGGGGAGGGAGACATACGCGGCACAGGGGCGGCGGCCGGTATGAGAGCCTAGTAGCGGCGCGTTCTCTCGCGCCAGAGGAGAAGCGATGGCCAAGAACCCCCTGTTTGAGCTGTCCGAAGCCGGCACCAGCGTCTGGCTGGACTATATCCGGCGCAGCTTGATGACCTCCGGCGAGCTCCAGCGAATGATCGACGAGGACGCCGTCGTCGGCATGACCTCGAATCCCACGATCTTCGAGAAGGCGATCGGCGGCAGCAGCGACTATGACGATGCCCTCCGCCGCCTGATCGACAACGGGAAGTCCGACGAAGAGATCATGCTCAGCTTGATCATCGAAGACATCCAGATGGCGGCGGACGTGCTCAAGCCCGTCTACGAGCAGACGAAGCGCAAGGACGGGTACGTCAGCATCGAGGTCCTGCCCAGCCTGGCCTACGACACGCAGGGCACCATCAAGATGGCGCATGACCTCTTCGACCGGGTCAGGCGGCCAAATATTTTCGTCAAGATCCCGGCGACTAACGAGGGATTGCCCGCGATCGAGCAGTGCATTGCGGACGGCATCAACATCAATATCACGCTGATGTTTTCGGTCCAGGTTTACGAAGATGTCGCGCGCGCGTACCTCCGCGGCTTGCAGCGCCGGCGCCAGCAGGGCCAACCCGTGGACATCGCCTCGGTCGCGAGCTTCTTCGTCAGCCGGGTCGATACCAGTGTCGACAAGCTGCTGGAACAGAAGATCGCGGCTGCCACCGATCGCGCCGAACGCCAGCGCTTGCAGCGGCTGCTGGGCAAAGCCGCCATCGCGAACGCGAAGCTGGCTTACCAGTCCTTCCAACGTATCTTCAGCGAGCCGGAATTCGCCGATCTCCGCCAGCAGGGCGCTCGCGTGCAGCGCTGCCTTTGGGCCAGCACTGGCACCAAAAATCCCCAGTACAGCGACGTGATGTACGTCGAGGAACTGATCGGCCCGGAGACGGTCAACACCATGCCCCAACAAACCATGATGGCCTTCAAAGAGCACGGCGAGGTTCGACCCAGTCTGCTCGAGAACGTGGACGGCGCCCGCCAGGTGCTGCGTGACCTGGGCGCCGTCGGCATCGACATTGACAAGGTCACCTACGACCTCCAGGTCGACGGGGTCAAGCTGTTCGCGGATTCGATCGCCAAGTTGCTCGAGGAGATCGCCAATAAGAAGCAGCAGCTCAAGCGCGGGTCCGTGGGCGCCCACGAGGCCCAACTCGGCGCGATCAACGGCGCCGTGACGGCTCGCCTGGCGCAGCTCGAGCAGCAAGCCGTCGTTCGGCGGATTTCCGAGAAGGACGCCGGACTATGGAAGTCGAACGGCACGGTCGAGAAGGAGATCCGTGACCGGCTTGGCTGGCTTCAGGTGGCGGATCGGATGGAGGAGCGGGTCCCCGAGCTGGAGGGGCTGCGCAAGGAGCTGGTCAGCGAGGGCTTCACGGATGTCGTCCTGATGGGCATGGGGGGCAGCAGTCTGGCACCCGAAGTCTTCCGGCAGACATTCGGCGTGCCGAAGGGCGCCCTCGACGTGCACGTGCTCGACACCACCGACCCGGCCGCGATTGCGGCGCTCGCACAATCGATCGATATGAAGCGATCCATCTTTATCGTCGCCTCGAAATCGGGCACCACGCTCGAGACGCTCTCGCATTACCAGTATTTCTTTCAGCAGGCGGGACAGCAGGCGGGCCAGTTCATTGCGATCACCGATCCCGGCACACCGCTCGCCGACGAGGCCTCCAGGCGAGGCTTTCGCCGCGTCTTTCTGAACCCGCCCGACATCGGCGGGCGCTACTCGGCCCTCTCCTACTTTGGCCTGGTCCCCGCCGCGCTGGGCGGCGTCGACGTCGGCGCGCTGCTCGACCGGGCGGCGACCATGACGCAGGCCTGCTCGCCCTCAGTGCCGGTCGGCGAGAATCCCGGCGCCTGGCTCGGCGCGGTCTTCGCGGAGGCCGCCAGGGTCGGGCGTGACAAGGTCACGATCGTTGCCCCGCCACCGGTCCAGAGCTTCGGAATCTGGGCCGAACAGCTGATCGCCGAGAGCACCGGCAAAGAGGGCAAGGGCCTGGTGCCGGTTGCGGACGAGGCACTCGGTCCGCCGGAGGTCTACGGGAGCGATCGCCTTTTTGTCCGACTGGCCCTCCCGGACGGCGGCGCGGACCGCGATGAGCGGTGGAACCGGCTGGCCAAGGCGGGCCACCCGGTGGTGACCCTCAAGCTCCACGACCCACTGGCCCTGGGCGCCGAGTTCTTTCGCTGGGAGTATGCGATCGCCGTGGCCGGCGCTATCCTCGGCATCAACGTCTTCGACCAGCCGAATGTCCAGGAAGCCAAAGACCTGACCAAGCAGGTGCTCAGTGAGGGCAATCCCCCAACGGTGGGGGAGGGGATCCGCTGGGCCGGCCAGCAAGGGGCGACCCTCGAGGCCGCGGTCCAGGCGCTGCTGACCCAGGTGCGCCCCGGCGACTACGTCGCGCTGCTCGCCTACATCGCGCCCGATGCCGAGCACGACCGCGCGCTGACGGCGATCCGCCTCGCGATTCGCGACAAATATCGGGTGGCGACCACGCTTGGCTACGGGCCCCGCTACCTGCATTCCACCGGCCAATTGCACAAGGGCGGTCCGAACACCGGCGTCTTTTTGCAGCTCGTCGGTGATGATCCGAAGGACATCAAGATCCCCGGGCAGAGCTTCTCGTTTGGCGTCCTCAAGCAGGCGCAAGCGCTCGGCGACTTCCAGGCACTGCGCAACCATGGCCGCCGAGTGCTGCGGGTTCAGGCCCGCGACGTGGCGCAGGGCCTGATAAAGATCGGGCAGGCCGTGGCGGTCGCGGTCGAGGTTGGCTGATGCAGCTCGGCATGATCGGGTTGGGCCGCATGGGTGCCGGCATGAGCCTGCGGCTATTACAGGGTGGCCACCAGGTGTTGGTCTACGACCGTTCACCGGAGGCGGTCACGGCGCTTGCTGTTAAGGGCGCCACCGGAGCCAGCAGTCTCGAGGACCTCGGGCAGAAGTTGAAGGCGCCCCGGGTCTTCTGGTTGATGATCCCGGCGGGTGCGCCCGTTGATGACACCATCCAGCGGCTGCAGGATACCGTCGCTCCCGGCGACATCATCGTCGACGGCGGGAACTCGAATTACAAGGACTCGATCCGCCGGGCGGAGGACCTTCGCACCAAGCAGATCGAATTTCTCGACGTCGGCGTGAGTGGCGGCATCTGGGGGCTGAAGGTAGGGTTCTGCCTGATGGTGGGCGGCACCGAGGCGGTCTTCAAACAGGCGGAACCGATCTTCAAGACGCTGGCCCCGCCGGAGAGCTATGCCTACGTCGGCCCGAGCGGCGCCGGCCATTACTCGAAGATGGTCCACAACGGCATCGAGTACTCGATGCTCCAGGGTTACGCGGAGGGATTCGAAATCCTGAAAGCCTCGCCCTTCGGATTCGACATGACCCAGCTCACGCGCCTGTGGAATCACGGCAGCGTCATCCGCTCCTGGTTGCTCGAACTGGCGCAGGCTGCCTTTGAGCGAGATCCCGAGTTGTCGCACGTTCGCGGCTGGGTCGAGGATTCCGGCGAAGGCCGCTGGACCCTGCAGGAGGCGATCGATCACGCGGTGCCGGCGCCCGCGCTCGCCATGAGCCTGTTCATGCGCTTTCGGTCCCGGCAGGATGATTCGTTCAGCGACAAGGTGGTGGCGGCGTTACGCAACGAGTTCGGCGGACATCCGGTCAAGCTGGAATAGCCTCATGGCCCAGGCCGTCACGACGCTGACCCAGAACGTGCTTCGCGAGGGACTGATCCTGCCGCGCACGCCTGACCCCGCGGTAATGGTGATCTTCGGCGCCTCCGGCGACCTGACCGCCCGCAAGCTGATGCCGGCGCTCTACAATCTGGCGCTGAATCGGTATCTGCCATCCGGATTCAGCGTGATCGGGGTGGCGGACACCGCCCTGTCCGAGGCCGACTTCAAGGCGAACATGGCCGAGGCCGTGCGCAAATTCTCTCGGACGCAGCCGGTCGATCACGCCGTCTGGCAGAGCGTGGCTGAAGGCATTGCCTACGTCCGGATGCCGTTCGATGACCAGGACGGCTACGGCCGGCTGGCGGCCGAGCTGGAGCGAATGGATCGGGAGCGGGGTACCAACGGCAACCGTGTCTTCTACTTCGCCACCGCGCCGCAGTTCTTCCCCGTGATCGTCGAGCGCCTCGGCGCATCCGGCATCGCCCGCGCCGGCGAGGGATGGAAACGCGTGGTCGTCGAGAAGCCCTTCGGCCACGATCTCAAGAGCGCGCAAGCGTTGAACCAGGCGATCCACGCCGTCTTTAGCGAAAAGCAGGTTTACCGAATCGATCACTACCTGGGCAAGGAGACTGTCCAGAACGTCCTGGTCTTCCGGTTCGCCAATGGGATCTTCGAGCCGATCTGGAATCGGCGCTACGTCGACCACATTCAGATCACAGTGGCGGAGGACATCGGAATCGGGCGCCGCGGAAAGTACTACGAGACCGCGGGCGCGTTGCGCGACATCTTCCAGAACCATTTGCTGCAGCTGCTCAGCATCGCGGCCATGGAGGCGCCCGCCAACTTTGACGCGGACACCGTCCGCGACGAGAAGGTCAAAGTCCTCAAGTCGATCCATCCGATTGACGTGGCGAACGACGTCATCCACGGACAGTACGGTCCCGGCTGGGTGGGCGGCCAGCAGGTCCCAGGCTACCGCCAGGAACAGAACGTGTCACCCACATCGACCACCGAAACCTACGTGGCCGTCCGGCTGCGCATCGACAACTGGCGTTGGGCCGACACGCCCATTTACCTGCGCACCGGCAAGCGTTTGCCCAGCCGGGCGTCTGAGATCGCGATCCAGTTCAAGAATGCGCCGCACCTTCCCTTCGCCAAGACCGCGGTCCAGGATTTGAACCCGAACGTGCTCGTGATGCGCATCCAGCCACACGAGGGTGCATCGCTCAAGATCGCGGCCAAAATCCCCGGCCCGGTGATGCGGCTGCGGACCGTCAACATGGACTTCTTCTATGGGTCGTCGTTCCTGATCGAGTCGCCGGACGCCTACGAGCGGCTGGTGCTCGACTGTCTGCTGGGCGATCCCACCCTCTTCGCTCGCGAGGACGAGGTCGAGCGCGCCTGGGGGCTGGCCGATACGATCGAAACCGGGTGGGCCACGCAGCCGCCTCCGAACTTCCCGAATTACGCTGCCGGCACCTGGGGACCAGAAGCGGCCGATGCCCTGATGGAGCGCGACGGGCGGCGGTGGCGACGGCCATGAGCGGCGAACACGGAGAGCTCAGCACCCGAACGTTCGTCGACGTCCACGCGATCCAGGACGAGCTGGAACAGGTGCGCTGGGGGCTGCACGATGATGGAGAGTTCAGCGAGGCGGCCGAGCACGCCGCCGCCGAGGCTCGAGCCAGTGTCCTGAACTTGATCACGGTGGTGGGCAGTGAGCGGCAGCTGACCCAGGTCTCGCACGTCCTCGACGCCCTGTCCATAACGAATCCCTCTCGCACGCTGATCCTGCTGGCCCAGCACGATCGCTCCGCCGGCAAGCTCGAGGCGGAGGTGTCCGCCCAGACCCGAACCGAAACCGGGCACCGGGTCACCACCGAACGGGTTCTCCTCCACGCCCACGGTGAGGTGGCCACCCACCTCGCCAGCATGGTAACCCCGCTACTGATTCCGGATCTGCCCGTCGTCCTCTGGTGGCCGGGCCGTCCGGGCTTCGACAACCCGTTGTTCGATGACCTTTGCGAACTGGGCGATCGCCTGGTTGTCGATACCGATGAAGGCTTCGAAACGTCGGATCTGCGGCGATTGCTCGAGGTGGCTCGCCGCGAGCACGCCAGTGCGTCGATCGGCGACTTCAATTGGGCCCGCCTGATGCCGTGGCGACATCTCGCCGCGCAATTCTTCGACATGCCGGGGATGCTCGTTCACCTGGGGCGGATTCACGGGGTGGCCGTCTATCACGGACGCGATGGATCCACGACGCAGGCCCGGCTCCTCGGGGGCTGGATCCAGGGCCGGATGGCCAGCGTCGGTGTCGACGTGCCGGTCGAGCTTCGCCCGGACGACGGCTTCGAACATGGCGTCTGCCGTTTCCTGATCTACAGTCGGGGAGAGGACGGCCAGGCCCGATTCAGCATCAGCTACCAGCGCGGTGGGCGAGTGTCAACCGAGATCCGGGTTGACGATCAGGACTTTGTCGACCGCACGGTGCGAATGGGCCGGCGCTCGGCTGAAGAGCTGCTAGCGACCGAGCTCACTCTCCCCGGTCACGACGTCCTGTTCGAAGAGGCGCTCGCCGCCAGCCTGCGATGAAGGCGGCCGCGATCATACCGCTGGTCGCCGAGGACCCAGCGGCGCTCGCCGAAGCCGCGGCTCAATGGACGGCCGAGCGGGTGCAGCGGGCGGTCGATGACCGCGGCGCCTGCTACCTGGCGCTCGCCGGCGGTGAGACGCCGCGGGGCTGCTACCAGCGGCTGGCGCAGCCGCCTTTTCTTCGGGCGCTGCCGTGGGGCCGGCTCTTCGTCTACTGGTCCGACGAGCGTCAGGTGCCGCTCGACGATCCCGCGAGTAATTTCGCGATGGCGAATGCGGCGCTGCTCGACCGGGTCCCGATCCCCCCGGGGCAGGTCTTCCCGCTGGTGGGCGACCCGACGCCCGCGCTTCGGCGGGTGCCCAGCGACGATGTGGGCCGTCCCCGCTTCGACGTCATCCACCTTGGTCTCGGGGAGGATGGCCACACCGCATCGCTGTTTCCAGGGAGCGACGCGCTCAACGAGCAGCGGGCGCTCGTCCGCGCCATTCACGACGCGCCAAAGCCCCCACCGGACCGCCTGACCCTGACGCTGCCGCTGCTGAACGCGGCCCGGGCGGTCCTGTTTATGGTTCAGGGTGCCGCCAAGCGGGAGGCGCTCGGGCGTGTGCTAGGACGGGATCCGGCGCTTCCGGCCAGCCGCGTCGAGCCGGCCGGCGGTGAGCTCCAGTTCATCGTCGACCGAGAGGCCTTCGGGCGGTAACCGCCGACTCCAGTTGGTCAACTCGCCTCCGGGGCGAGGGGATCTCATCGGGTGCGCCCGGTGGACGGTAGTGTGGCACTATCACGAAACTTGTCTCTTGACACGTCCAACCTTGCGTGACATCGTTGTGACGCAGCGACTAAATCACTCCACGTCAAGGCAGGGTAAGCAGCACCATGGCGATCGCGGGGGCAGAGCGGTCACCGAATCGGCACGGCAACCGGCTGGAGCGTCGTAACCGCCGGCGGATCACTCGGGCGACGGCCCTCTGGCTGGCCGGCGTCGCGGCCTGGTGCCTGCTTTTCCTGGTGCTCGGCTGGCTGGTTGCGGCCGGATTCTACGGACTGCTGGAGAACGTGTGAGGCGACACTACGGACGGCAGCGTCGCTACCGCCACGCGAATTACCACCTGCACGAGTGGCATCGGCGGCGCCGGCGCGGATTGCAGCGAAACCTGATCGTCGCCTTCATCGTGCTGCTCACCCTGCCGCTGCTGACGCTCCCGGCGCTGGCGGCCCAGACGGTGGGTGACCTTCCCGCGGTGACCGGTCTGGTCTCCAGCCGGCTGCCGCAGGACATGCTGATCTTCGACCGTCATGGCACCCTGCTGGCCGATGTCGGCGACCAGGGTGACCATCGGGTCGTCGTGCCGCTCAGCTACATCTCGCCCAACCTGATCAACGCGACGATCGCCATCGAGGACCACAGCTTCTACGCCAACGACGGGGTGGACCTCGGCGCGGTGCTTCGCGCCGCGCTCGCCGACTATGCCAGTCATGGCATCAAGCAGGGCGGCAGCACGATCAGCCAGCAGCTGGTCAAGCAGCTCTTCATCGGTCCGCATCCCGATAACTCGCTCCAGCGCAAGGCGAAGGAGGCGGTCCTCGCGGTGGAGATGAACCGGCGCTACACGAAGAGCCAGATTCTCGAGATGTACCTGAACACCATCTTCTACGGCAGCCAGACCTACGGGATCGAGGCGGCGGCGCGCAGCTATTTCCAGACGAACGCCCACGACCTCAACCTGGCACAGGCGAGCATGCTCGCCGGCTTGCCGCAGGCGCCGACGCAATACAACCCGCTGGTCAACCTGGGATCGGCCAAGAAGCGCCAGCTCGACGTGCTGAAGGCGATGGTGCAGTACCACTTCATCAGCCAGAAAGATGCCGATGCCGCCTATGCCACGAAGTTGACGATCTATCCGCCGATCAACCAGTATCAGGCGCCCTATTTCGTCGACTACGTTCTGAAGATGCTGCGGCAGCAGTACCACATCCTGCCCAGCGACCGGCGCGGCTATCGCGTCTATACCTCACTCGACCTCAGCCTCCAGCACATGGCGGAGCAGGTGGTCCACGACCAGATCGCACAAAAAGGCAACTATTACAACTTCCACAGCGCCGCGCTGGTCAGCATGGATCCGAAGACCGGTGAGATCCTCGCCATGGTCGGCGGTGACAACTACAACCGACCTGGCGGCTGGATCAACATGGCGGACACGCCGCGCCAGCCGGGGTCGTCGTTCAAGATCTACACCTACACGGCCGCCATCGAGAGCCGCCGGTTCAACATGCTCACGCCCATCCTCGACGCGCCGCTGGTGTTTCCGACCTGGGGCGGCGTCAGCGGCTTCGAGCCGTACATCCCCCTGAACTACGACCTGCGGTACCACGGCGTGCTGCCGCTCAAGATGGCGATGGGCAACTCGCTGAACATCCCCGCGATCAAGACCGAGCTCCGGGTCGGGATCCCGAATGTGCTCAACATGGCCCGCCGAATGGGCGTCACGCACCTGACCATGCCGGATGACCACTATTCGCTCAGCCTGACGCTGGGCGGCTACGAAGTCACGCCGCTGGACATGGCAACCGGCGTCTCAACGCTCGCCACGCTGGGCGATCGACACATGCCGGCGCCGATCGTGTCGATCAAGGACGCTGCCGGCCACGATGTCTTCAGCTACGATCCGTCGAAAAACGAGTACCGGGCGGTGAGCCCTGAGGTGGCGTTCATCATCGGGTCAATCATGTCGGACGATCGCAATCGGTGCATGGAGTTTGGTTGCCATGGCGATCTCACGCTGGCCGGTCGCCATGTCGCCGCGAAAACCGGAACCACCCAGTTGTTCAAGGACAACTGGACGGTTGGCTTTACCCCGACGCTGGCCACCGCGGTCTGGATTGGCAACCCCGACAATACGCCGCTCAGCCATAACTCGACCGGCATCGTCGGCGCGGCACCCATCTGGCACAAGTTCATGCAGCAGGCGCTGGCCGGCACGCCGGACCAGTGGTACGCGAAGCCCGCCGGCGTGCACCAGGTCGGCGTCAATTACTTCCTGCCCGGCACCGAGAACGTCCGCTCGCAAGTCCTCGGTTGGCCAATCTGTCGCTTCGGCAGCTACAACCCCTACCAGCTGACCTACGCCGACACTCTGGTCGACGGCGTACCCTGCGTGCTTGGCGGCGGCGCCAGGAAGATCTCTACCCAGGGTCAGTAGCCAGCCATAATCGAAGCGAGGTGCGCCAGGCATGGCGTCGATTCGCGGCGGGCACCCTGTTGGCCCTGGGGCTGGCGTCGCTGACCGCCACCCCGGCAGTGGCCAAAGATACGTATGCCTTCTTTGGTCCGTTGGAGATCCAGATCCTCGGTGCCAACGGCGACCTGCACGCCTTCATCGCCCTGTCACCGGCGGACCGTCGCGGTGCCAACCTCCTTGTCGAGCAGCTGACGACCGCCATGCAGGGGGACGCCCAACCGATCGAGAGCGCGGCCGCCGCGCTGCCCCATTATCAGATCGGCGTCCATTTCGGGGTGACCTACGTCGCGACGCCCTGGGCACGAATGTCGGAAACGAGCTTTGGCTACTACCCGGGCGGTGAGGGGCCCACCTACCTCCTAGTCCGCTTCCGTCAGGACAACGCCGCCGCGGAAGCGCGCTGGCTGATTCCTTCGCCCGCGGTCGCCGCCATGATCGACCAGCACGCTCGTGGCCTGGCGCCGATCGGCTCCGAACCCGCCACTGGAGGTCGCGACTCGGCCGCCTGGGGGATCGCTGTGGGCGCCGCGCTTCTGGCCGGCCTCTCGCTCATGTTGATCGAAGATCGCCGGCGTTGGCTTCGTGGTGGGCGGGGAAGGAGCGCCGGAAAGGGGACGGACCGGCGCTCCTGACGTCGTCGGCGCGACAACTCCCCAATACGCCGCCGGGTTACAGGGCAGCCAGCTGATTACGGCGCTGGAACGGTGGCGTAGACCTGTTGCTGGTAGGGGGGAACCAGTCCGCCGTCGGGGAACCCCCCGGCCTGCAGCGTCGGCGAGGTCGAGACGAACAGCAGGTGGGCGAACGTCCCCTTCTTCGTCGTAGTCATAGCGTCTCCGAAATAGTCCCCGATGAAGGTGGTCGAGCTGCCCAGCCCTCCGGGAAACGCCGGGTTGATGTTCGGGTCCCAGCTTTCCTGGGTGACCCGCTGGTTTCCTCCGCGCGCGCTTCCGTCGGCGTTGTAGAACTGGATGGTGACGTCGATGCATCGATCGGGCAGGCCAGCATCGGCGGCCAGCGGATCATCGGCAGGGCACGTTAGCCGCCGATCGTAAAACGCCACGGCGAAGATCCCGCTCGCTGCGGCCGCGATCTTCGCCTGCGTCGTCTCAGCCGCCGCGTCGCCGATGATGGGGTCATCGACCTGCACCGGCGTCGACCAGCTTCGACCTTCGTCCGCCGAGCGGACGAGCCACTGACTCCGCTGGGGGCTGGTGGTACCGAAAGCCTCGTACGCCATCAGGAGCTCGTGTGAAACGGGGTTGACCGTGATCGTGTAGGGCGTCCCGTCGCGGTAGGTATCGGGCAGCGACTGGCCACTCTGGTTCGCGATCGTGCTGTCAATCGGCTGGCCAGGCGCACTGAAGGTCTGGCCGTTGTCGTGGGAGACCATGACCTGGAAGCTGCTCGTCCCATACTGGTTCTTCGGCGGCAGGTTGTCGTAGCTGAAGTAGAGATTGCCCTCCGGACCGGTCAGAACATACGGGTCACCGTTGAAGTGGGGTGATGTAAAGCTTGTGACCGCCCGCGCCGGCGTAAAGGTCTGGCTGTTCTCGTCCCATCGCGAGAACACGTCCTGACCGCTGAACGATGCGCCGTCGAGGAGGATCCATGACATATAGACGGAACCTGGATGGGTGCCGTACAAATCGGCGGCGACCCATTGTTTGTCAGCGGTGACGCCGAGGCCCGCACTGTTGTAGGCGGCGATCTGGATCGGTGCCTGCCAGGTGCGGCCGACCCGGTCTCTGCCCTTGAGTGAGCGCGACAGGTAGATGGCATCGTTCAGGTGCAGCGGCTCGGTTTGTCCGACACTCCAGTTGTGGCTGCCGTTGGGCTCGATCACGAAATTGAAGGCCAGCACGAGCGCATAGAGGTTGCCTTGACTGTCGAAGGCCAGCGTCGGATCGGTGGTGTCGGCCCAGGGCGCCGCTGCCGTGTCGTAGCCGGGCAGCAATCCCATGGTCCAGGTACTGCCACCGTCCTCCGAGTCATACCACTCGAGGTTGAAGACGTAGTCCTTCGGGGACCAGAAGATTTTCGAGAGCCCTACGAGGTGGTTGGGATTCGTCGGGTCGACCTGGAGGTCGCTCTCGCTGCGGTCGTTGCCGAACCTGGACCAGCGGCCCGGCGCAGGACTGCACAAGCTTGGGTCGCGGAGCCAATCGGCCGTCGGGCATGTCCGCGAGACGGAGGGATCGGGATGGGAGACCTGCGTATTCGCGATCCCGGCGTTGCTCGAGGCGTACCCACCGGCGCCGAAGGCGGTGACGCCTGGACTGAAGCCGCCGAAGGCCGCCATTCCAAGGACGACCGCCAGCGTGCGCCGGGTAGCCTGGGGTGACAGCATTCCTCCCTCCTCGAGGTGAAGTTTCCGGAACCGATTTACCGGAGTTTCACGCTCCGTTCCATAGTAAACTGCCGGCTGCGATGCGCTGGGTCTGCATGGCTGCCGTGATCTTGCTGGCGGCCTGCGCCCCTCCCGCGACGGCGAGCGGACCCTCAGGAACCCCGTATTCGAGCTCCGTCGCGACGCCATCCGCGAGCGCGCCTGCCGGCGCCGCCGACCAGGACCTGATCCCGGGCCCGGGCGGGATGACGCTTCGCCAGGAGATCGGCGCCGTCATGATGGTCGGTTTCAAGGGCGCATTGAGTCCTGCGGTCGTTGACGACTGGCGCCAGCACCAGTTCGGCGGTCTGATTGTAGTGCCGATCAACCAGAACGCCCAAGATCCGGCGACGATCCGCGGGCTGATCCAGTCAGTCCGCCGCGTCATGGCGCATCCCCTGCTGGTGGCGACCAATCAGGAAGGCGGCACCGTGTGCTTCCAGGAGACGCGCGTGCCGTGTCTTGCCGGCGCCAGCCAGGTCGGACCTCAGGGGCCCGCCGCCGTGCAGCGCGAGATGGCCACCATGTCGCAGGGACTGAAGGCGCTCGGCTTTGACATCAACTTGGCGCCGGTTGCCGACGTCTGGGATGGCGCCCATCCGTTCATGAGCGAGCGGAGCTATGGGCAGAATCCACAGACGGTGGCGCAGGACGTAACCGCGGCGATCGCCGGCATTCATGCGGTGGGAATGTACGCGGCAGCCAAACACTTTCCTGGTCACGGCACGGCAGATGCCGACTCGCACCTCAGCCTTCCGCTGGTCAGTGAATCGGCGCAGACGCTCCGGAACCGCGACTTCCTGCCCTTCCAGGCGGCCATTGCGGCCCACGTCGAATTTGTGATGATCGGGCACCTCAACGTGCCGGCGCTGGACGAGCTGGCGCCCACGAGCATGTCGGCCACCGTGCTGCAGGTGCTGCGCTCGGAGCTGGGCTATCAGGGTGTCGTCATCTCGGATGACCTGCAAATGGGCGCGCTCAGTCCGCAGTATCCACCGCCGGCCGGGGCGGTCCGCTTCCTCGAGAACGGTGGCGATATGGTGATCGTGTCTCACGACATCCAGGTGGCGGACGCCACCTACGACGCGATACATGCGGCCGTACTCAGCGGCAGTTACCATCGGGCCCAGCTCGATGCCTCGGTTCAGAAGCTGTTGAACCTCGGGCTTCGCTACATGCCTTAGTCCGGCGGCTCGGTGGCGACCTCCGCACCCATCGCGTGATAGCCGCCGTCGACGTGAACGATCTCTCCCGTGGTCGCGGAGCTCCAGTCGGAGAGCAGCACGCACGCCATCTTCGCCACCGGGGTTCGGTCCGTGCTGTCCCAACCGAGCGGCGAGCGTTTGCCCCAGGTGTCCTCGAACCGTTCGAATCCAGGAATGCCTTTCGCGGCCATCGTCTTCAGCGGCCCGGCGGCCAGCGCGTTCACCCTGATCTGATGTTTGCCAAGATCGCGGGCGAGGTAGCGGGTGACCGATTCGAGCGCCGCCTTACAGACGCCCATCCAGTCGTAGAAGGGCCACGCCTGTGTGGAGTTGTCGAAATCGAGCGTCACGATGCTGCCGCCGTGCTCGGCCATCAGCGGGCTCAGCGCTTGCGCCATCGCCTTCAACGAATAGGCGCTCGTACGAAAGGCGGTCTGGACGCTCTCCCAAGGGGCCGTGAGGAAGTTCCCGCCCAGCGCGTCACCGGGGGCGAAGGCGATTGCGTGGACAAACCCGTCGAGACGACCCCAGCGCTGCTTAAGGGTCTCAGCCAGGGCGTCGACCTGATCCTGGTTGTTGACGTCCATCTCGAGGATGTCCGGCGTGGGTTTCATCCGACGCGCGCTCTTCTCCGTCAGGCTCATGGCCCGCCCGAAGCTGGTGAGTACGATGTCTGCGCCTTCCTGCTGGGCTTTTTCGGCGATCGCGAACGCAATGCTTGCCGGCGTAAGGACGCCAGTGACCAGGATCTTCTTCCCCTCGAGGATCCCCGGCATGGCGGTCCGATTCTATCCGTCTGACTAAATCTTGGGGTGGCTTGAGGGATTTGAACCCTCGACCCTCAGATCCACAATCTGATGCTCTAACCAGCTGAGCTAAAGCCACCGCTGCGCCCGTGATTATAAGAGGTTACCTATACGCGCCCGTTCAAATTCGGCCGCACACTCGTTATATGCTGTAGGCGACTTGAAGACGTCCGACGACGCCCTCATCCGCCGCGCCCAGGCTTTCGACCCCGGGGCGCTGGCCGAGCTATATGACAGGCATTTCGATGGAATTTATCGCTATCTCTTCACCAGAGTGCGCCACCAGGCGGACGCCGAAGACCTCACGGAGCAGGTCTTTTTGAAGATGGTCGATTCCATCCAGCGCTATCGACCCCGCGGCGTGGCGTTTTCGTCCTGGCTATACCGAATCGCACACAACCTGCTGGTCGACCGCTACCGCCGTTCCGGGCGCAGCGCCGTCGAGCTCACCGCGCAGGTGCGCGACAGCCGCCCGCAGGCCGACCCGGCGGCCATGGCCCAGAGCTCGGAGGACCGCAGCCGGCTGCTGGAAGCGATGCGAAGGTTGACGCCCGAGCAGCAGCAGGTGATCACGATGCGATTCATCGACAGCCTGGACGTCGACGAGATCGCCCGCCTGACGCGGCGCCGCCCGGGCGCCATCCACTCGATGCAGCACCGGGCGCTCGCCAGCCTCTATCGCTTCCTGCTCGAACCCGAGGAGGTTGAGGCCCGCCGTGCCTGACCTGAGCCGTCCGCTGCAGGAGTGCCTCGAAGCCATCGAGCAGAAGCGAAACCTGCCAGAGGTGCTCCGCCGGTACCCGGCCGATCGCGACGAGCTGGTCGCGCTGCTCCGCCTGTCCGTCGACCTCGGTGGGCTGGGGGCGCCGGCCGCCGACCCCGCGTTCCGGCTACGCGCCCGAAACCGGATGCTGGGCGCCGCGGCGCGTCGGCGCCAGCCACGGCATCGAGACCCGTTTGGCCGCTGGCCACGGCCGCCGCTGCGGCTGGCCTTCGCCGCCGCCTTCGCGGTGGCCTTGCTGGTCGGTGGTCTGACTGCGGTGGCGGCTTCCGACAGTAGCCTGCCGGGCGACCCGCTGTACGGCGTCAAGCTCGCTGCCGAGCAGGCTCAGTTGACGGGCACCTTCAACGCCGCCGATCGGGCGGGCCTGCAGTTGCGCTTCGCGGACCTGCGTCTGCAAGAAGCCCAGCGGCTCTTCGCCCTCGGACGAAAACAGGACGCCATGCGGCTGGTCGCCGAGTACCACGCCGACGTCGCGCAATTCGACCGGTCGGTGGCGACCACCGCGCTCGACAGCCAGGCCAGCGATGCGCTGAGCCGGTACGTCGACGAGCGGCAGGCCCACGCCGACGCCAGTCTCGACGCCATGGCCGGATCCTTGAGCGCTGGCGGCGATTCGCAGTCGGCCGAGATCGTCGCCAGGACGCATTCGCAGGTTGATCAGGCCTTCGACGGAAGCAAGCGCGATTTGCAGGCCCGCCAGCAAAGCGCCCAGCATGACACGCGTTCGGCGAAACCCGCCCCGAGCGAGCACTAGGGCCGGGCGCGGCGGGCGGTAAAGAACTCGCGTAGCAGCTGGCCGGCCGGCTCGGCGAGCAAGCCCGAGCTGACCTCGACCAGGTGGTTGTTCGCCGGGTGCCGGAGGACGTCGTAGACCGAGTCGACGGCGCCTTTCTTCGGATCAGGCGCGCCGTAGACGAGCCGGTCAATCCGTGCCAGTACCATGGCGCCGGCGCACATCGGACACGGCTCGAGCGTGACGTAGAGGGTGATGCCGTCCAGCCGCCACGACTGAGTCAAGCGAGCTGCTTCCCGCAGCAGCAGCATCTCCGCATGCGCCGTCGCGTCGGGCGTGGTCTCGATCAGGTTGTGGGCTTCGGCCAGCACGGAGCCGTTGCGGACCAGCACGGCGCCCACCGGCACCTCGCCGGCGTCGGCGCCCTGGCGAGCCTGCGCCAGTGCGCGCTCCATGTAGTGGGTGTCGTCGCGAGGACCGGTCGCTAGACTCAAATCGATGGCGTCAGGAAGCATAAACGAGGAACGCGGCCTGTTCGGCCCGGAGTCGGCGATCTGGCGGGTGAACCGCGAAGCGGCCGTCGCCCTGGGAGGCAGCTGCGCCATCCTGATGCAGTTCGCGCATCCGAAAGTCGCGGCCGGCGTGCACAACCACAGCCGCTACCAGGTCGACCCAGCCAGCCGGCTCCGCGCCACCCTGGATCTCATGCTGGCGATCGTCTTCGGGTCGCGCGCGTCCGCGTTGCACGCGGTGCGCACGATCAACATCCGCCACCGGACCATCCGCGGCTCCGGCTATTCCGCGATGGACCCGGACCTGTTGATGTGGGTGCACGCCACGCTGGTGTACTCGGCCGTTCGGGCGTACCGGGCGTTGGTCGGTCCACTCACCGCCGCCGACGCCGACCACTACTACCAGGACACCAAAGAGATCGGCGTCCTGCTGGGGATTCCGCGGGCGATCTTCCCGTCGCACCTCGTCGGGCTCGACGTGTTCCTGGAGGACATGATCCGCCAGGGCGAGGTTTTGGTCGGGGAGGATGCGCGGCGAATGGCCGCGGTCGTTTTGCGTCCCGGCTTTCCCGTCGTTCCGCCGGCAGCCTTCGCGCCATTGACCGTGCTGACGGCCGGTCTCCTGCCCGCGCCGTTGCGTGAGGCGTACGGGCTTAAGTGGGGATGGATCGAGCGGTCGGCGTTCGCGGCCTGTCGAGTCGCCCTTCCACGGCTGCTCGTGGTCACCCCACGCGCGATTCGTTTTCTGCCACCCGCGCGACGCGCGTATGCGGCACTGCGGCGGGGCCGGCCGTCGAGCGAGCCAGCCTTCAGCCGGTGACACGAGCTCGCACCAGGTTTTTACCGACCAGTCGAAGCCGTTCCCGAATGGAACAGACCGGTTGGTGATCGCCTCACCCCCGGTTCGCAGTCCCCCGGCCCAAGCGTTCAGCTGCGGCTGATCTGCATAACAGACCGGCGTACCTCTATATAGGCGTACCTCTATATATATGTGTCGCCCGAGGCGCGGCTGCGGTAGCGCGGCGCGGGATCAACGGTTGCCTGGCGGGGCCTGAAGTAGGACCGGATATCGTCTGGGAACAGGGACAAGACCTCGTCTGGTACCTCCCAGTCCGCTTCGGTGAGTCCCTGCTCGACAAAGCGCCCGATGGCGATACGAACCAGTCGGATGCAGGCGTCGAGCGGGAGGTGCATGCTTTCCAGCACCTGCCGGCGCTCTTGCAGCAGAGCCGTGATCCGGGTCATGAACTCGTCGACCGTCGCCTGGATCTGACTTTGAACCGCCGTGTGACGCTGATCATGTTCGGGACCCTTGAGCTCCCACAGTCTCAGGACGAACGGGCCGCTCAGCGCCGATACCTCCTGCCGGAGGGTACTGATCCCCTGCAGCCGGTCGACACCGACCGACTTGCTCCAGCGCCGACGAGCCTCCGCGTCGCCAATCATACAGGCGCCGTACCAGCGGTACGTCGCGCCCGCCATCAATCGACCCTCCAGGTGGCGGCAGGTCAACACGGATCCTAGCGGTCGGTGGGAGAGGTCCAGCGCAACCATCTGCGTCGCCTGATAAGCTGGGCAGTCGCCAAAGCCGGGCGGAAATGGCTTGGGGTATGGGCACTCGTCTGCCGGCCGCGGCTGCGTAAAGGCCCGCTGGTTCGACCACATAGCGATCGCCTGTGAGCGATTGCGGATGCCTCGATCGCGGTAGAGCTTCTCCAGATGGGTTCGCACGGTTCGATGCGCGACACCCAATCGCTGCGCAATCTTCTTATCGGAGAGTCCAGCTGAAGCCAGCTCCAGGATCTCCCGCTGGCGTTGCGTTAGCTTCCGGAGTCGGGCGCTGGATCCTTGGGCTTGCCGGGCAATGCATCGAGCTGACCGATCACCCTGCGTTATTGGGCCGCCACCTGCGCGCTTTCTCTCTGGATTTGCGTGAACTCGTCGAGCCTCAGACGGGCGACCATTTGTGCTCCTTCTTGTTCCGATGAGTCGGCCTGCGCATCGGTATTCTTAACGTTCCCGCCGACCAGTGGCGGTGATGTAAAAACCTACGTTTGGCGGCTCGAAAATTTGACACCCGTTCAAGGGGCAAACTAAGGTGCGAACACTGCCGGTGACTTCGCGTCCGAATTCGTTGCATGCCCCAAAAGGGAAAGCTGAGTTGGCGCGCTCAGGGTCGAGTGGGTTAGAGGAGTCGGGAGCAGCAGGCCATAGCCCGCACCAGCGAGCAGAGGCTCGAAGACCTGTACCAATCGAATTTCCCTGCCGTATTTCGGCTTTGCCGGAGCGTCCTCAGAAATCCCGACGCCGCCGCCGATGCCGCCCATGAGGTGTTCCTGACCGCCATCGACTCCCTTAAACCGGATGCGGCGGAGGCACAGGCTCGCGCCTGGCCCTGACGGTCGCCCGCAATCACGGCGTGTCAGAAGTTCCGTCTGTTGTCCCGACGGTGGCTCCCACGCCCAAACTCCCACAGCCAGCGGCTGGGCCTGTTTGCAATGAGCTTGAGCTTGCTTTCGGATCGATGACGGCTGAGCTCGCTGACCGCTTGCGGTCCCGTTTGAGCCATCGGTAACACCCCGGAGGGGAGGGGGCTGACGGGGTAGCCGTTGGCGGAGGGGGCGAGATTCGAACTCGCGGTGGCGTTGCCGCCACACGGCTTTTCGAGAGCCGCACCTTAAACCGCTCGGACACCCCTCCGGGGGTGGATTGTACCTCCCACCTTTAGTCGGGCACGATGGCGGGCCACTTTGGCGCGATTCCCACAGCTGCGCATGCTGCACCACTTGCGCTTGCCGGTGCGCGACGTGTCCTTGAAGACCCAGCGGCATTGCGGGTTCTCACAGATTCGAAGCCGCAACGTATCGCCCTGGATCAGCTCGCGGGCGATGGATTCCGAGAGCCGCGCCATCGCGCCATCGACCGGGTCGCCCTGGTGGCGGTGGTCCAACGACACCCCGTCTCGAGCGGGCACCAGCTCGTAGACGTAGTGAGTTCGTAGCGCCCGGTTGATCTCATCCAGGTCCGTGGCCGCCGGAGGGCGTCGCGCCGCGGATGCTTCGATCACGCCTCGCATGGCTTGCCGGACTCGCCGAAGCCTGGCCAGCATTTCGGCGCCGATTGCCGGCGAAGCGCCATATTGGGCGAGCAGGTGCGCCCGAGCCTCGCGGTGCATCAGGTCGTGGTCGACCAGCCAGTCGAGGGCGGCCGCGGGCGAGTCCAGATGGTCGTGGGTAACCGGCCATAGATCGAGGGTGTTGACGAAATCGAGACCGGTCTGGAGCTTGGCAAGATGACCGACCACCACCGGCATCAGCGGGGCGCCGGAATCTGTGACTGAATCGTTCACCTGTAACCCCCTTATACCACTTGACGGGTTAATCCTAACGCGCTAGAATTACACCGTAACTAGTGTGAAGCCACCAGACGGTTACAGCGAGGTGACAAAGACAATGCAGGACTACTACTCCTTGTACACATGGGCGATGGATCGGCAGGCGCAGTTCGAGCGCGAAGCCGCCGAGCGCCGGCTGGCCCGCCACGTCCACTACGACCGCCCGCGCGCCAACCTCCGCCGTCGCTGGCCGCTGGCCGGCCGCCGCGACGAGCGCAAGGCGGCCTGACGGCCCTGACTCAAGTCGCCAGTGGCAACCGCACGAAGTTCGTCGCCGCTGAGGTGGCCGGCGCCCTTCGTCGGCAGGCCACCGCCCGGGTCGCCACGCCGTCCGGCCGCATCTGGCTGGCGCTCGGGACGGTCTATCTCGTCTGGGGGTCGACCTACCTGGGCATCAAGTTCTCGATCGCAACCATCCCACCCCTGCTGATGGGGTCGGTGCGATTCCTCATCGCCGGCATCGTTCTCTATGCCATCGCCGTCCGCAGCGGCGACGCCCGCGGCGACCGCCTGGGCGCCCGCCAGTGGCTGGCGGCCCTCGTCATCGGCGCGGCCCTGCTGGTCGGCGGCAACGGGGGCGTCATCCTGGCCGAGCAGTACGTCCCGACCGGTGTCGTCGCACTGCTGGTCGCCACCGCGCCGCTGTGGATCGCCGTCATCGATCGGGTCGCGTTTGGTCGCCGCCTGCCGCCGCTGGTCATCGTGGGCCTGGTCATCGGCTTCGGTGGGGTGGCGTTCCTGATCGGGTCACCCGGCTCCGGACGCATCAGTCTCTTCGGGGCTGCCCTGGCGCTGGCCGCTCCCCTCTGCTGGGCATCGGGATCGGTCTTCACCCGTCATATCCGTCTCCCATCCCGACCCCTCGTCGCCGCGTCGATGGAGATGCTGTGCGCCGGCGTGCTTTTTGCCGCTGCCAGCGTTCTTACAGGCGAGCTCGGCCGGCTGCATCCCTTCTCGACCAGCTCGATCGTCGCGCTGGCCTACCTGATTGTCTTCGGCAGCCTGATTGGTTTCAGCGCGTACGTCTGGCTGCTCCGAGCGGCGCCGCTGTCGCTGGTATCAACCTACGCCTACGTGAACCCGGTGGTCGCCGTCATTCTCGGCACGATCTTCTTGAGCGAGCGGATCAGCCCCCGGACGGTGATCGCGGGAGGCATCATCATCGCCGCGGTCGCGCTGATCGTGGTCGCGCGCAATCGGGCGACCACCGCGGCCGAGCCGCAGATCGCCCGTTAAGCCTGAGCCGGCTCGACCAGCTGCACCCGCTCGCCGGTGAACGCCCGGTGCATCTTCGCGACGTTCGCCAGGGTGTCGATGTCGCGGACGGTCTTGTCCCGCCGGATCTGTTTGATGCGTGGGAATCGCAACGCGTAGCCGGAGTTATGCCGTCCTGACTCCATGATGGCGTCGAAGGCCACCTCCAGCACGATCTCCGGCTGGACGAGGCGAAAGCGTCCGTAGTCCTTGAGCGTGATCGACTTGAAATAGTCCGTCATCTGCGCGATCTCGACGTCGGTCAGTCCGGAGTAGGCCTTGCCGATATTGACCAGCCGGTCGGCGTCCTCGTCGTAAACCGCGAAGGTGTAGTCGGAAAGGACGTTCTTCCGCTTGCCATGACCCACCTCGACGCCGGTCACCACCACGTCGAGGGTGGCGAGTGCTTTCTTGAGCTTCAGCCATCCGAGCCCGCGCCGGCCCGGCGTGTAGCGGCTTTCCGGATCCTTCACCATCAAGCCTTCGTTGTTTCGAGCCCGGGCGCCCTCGAAGATCCGGTCGAGCTCCGCGGCGTCCAGCGCCCGGATCAAATAGGCCAGCATGAAAGGGGAGGGCAGGTTGAGCTCCTCGAGCTTGCGACGCCGCTCGCGCAGCGGCTCCCTCAGCAGATTCTGGCCATCGAGGTAGAGGAGATCGAAGGCGACGAAGATGACCGGCACCTCCGCCAGGAGCTGAGCGCTGACGACCTTGCGCCCAAGCCGGTGCTGCAGCTCGAAGAATGGGCGCACCACGTCATCCTTGAAGGCGAGCAGTTCGCCATCCAGCAGCAGGTCGTGCGGCGCCGCGCCGGCCGCGGCCACCACCTCAGGAAAGGCGGCGGTCACCTCATTCAAGTCGCGCGAGTACAGCACGACTCGGTCGCCCTCTTTGTGGAGCTGGCCCCGGATCCCGTCGTATTTGTCTTCGACCCAGGCTTCGCCGCCGACGCGGCGCATGATCGCCTCGGCATCCTCTTCCGGCGATGCAAGCATGAACTGCAGCGGGTGCATCAGTCGCAAGTGTGCCGACCGCAGCCCGCCACGGCGGGCGAGCAGGGCGACCTCGCCTACATCGCCGGTCAGCATGCTGGCCCAGGAGACATCCGCCAGTGGCGCCCCGAACGCTCTGGCGATCCCTTCCTCGACGAGGCCCGCCCGAAGACCAATACGCAGGTCACCGGTCAGGATCTTGCCGATGTACTTCGCTTCGCGCGGGCTGAGCCGGTCGAGCAGCTCGCGAAGGGCCTCCGCCTTCTTCTTGACGGTGCGCTGCTCGTAGATCCGGACGAACGTCGCGCGCACGTCGCGCAGCGACGTCCATTGGGGGTGGGTGTGCCCTTCGAGGACCTCCTCGATCACATCCCCGACATCGCTGTGCCGCATGTAGGACTCACCGAGCACGTCCTCGTCGACTCCAGCGATCTCGCAGACCGCCTGGCGGATGACGGCGTAACCGAGGTTCAGCTTCCGCTGGTCGCGGTCGGCAAAAGGGCGCGCCGTGAAGAAGACGGCCGCCAGCGGCAACGTCTCGTCGTCGAGGCCGGCGAAGTACTCGCCCAGCAGTCGCGTCTTTTCCAGCTTGCTGCTGGTGGCGCGGATCGCTTCGCCCGTGCGGGCAAACGCCTCCATGCGCGATAGCTTATCCACCGCCTGGGATATCAATCGTGCGGGCCACGCCGACGAATCTCAGCCCGACTGGATCTGATCGGGCGGCGGGGCGGTGACCGTCTCGCCGGCGTTGTAGCGATCGAAGCTCAGCGTGATGTTCTGGCCTCCCGACTGGGTCTCGACGTACTTGATCGGGTAGCCGTCGCTCTCCCGGATATAGGCATCGAAGGCGTTGCCGTCTTTGTCCTTCGCGCTGGCGTGCCAGGCCTTCCCCTGGGGGAGGTTCACCTCGCCGATGTATTTCTGATCGCTGGCACCCGCGAAGGCGGTCGGATCGATGCCGGAGCTGCTCTTCGTCGCCACCCATTTGGGCGAGCTCGGGGTTAGGCCGTAGTTGGTTCCGTCGAGCGAGATCTCTTCGATCGTCACCGTCTGTCCGCCGACGGTCGTCTGGAACTTGAACCGGCCCTCGGGTTGTGGTTTGTAAACCAGCGCCCCGTCCCCAACCAGCTTCAGCGTGACCCCGTTATCGGCGATCTTTCCGGTGACGCTGAAATGCGCGTCCTTGAGGTTCGATTGCTGGGGCTTGGCCAGCACCGCCTTCGCGCTTGGAGGCGGCCCCGGCGTTGGAACGCCGCAGCCACCGGCGATGATGCCGGCGGTCAGTAGTGGGACGACACGCTGAATCAGCTTAGCCTTGCACCACCTGGGACGGCGGTGGAGCCGAGACCGTCACGCCGGTGTTGAACTTGTCGAAGCTCAGCGTCAGCGCATTGCCCTGCTGGGTCAGCGTGTACCTGAGCGGGTACCCGTCGCTTTCCCGGATCCATCCGTCAAAGGCGGTCCCATCCTTGTCCTTCGCCTTCGCGTGCCAGGCTTTGCCGGCCGCCAGGTTCTCCTCACCGACGTAGGTGAAGTCTGAGGCGCCGCTGAAGCTGGCCGGACCGAGGGGCGAGGTGCTCGTGTTCACGACCCACTTGCCGTTACCCGGCTGCGTCAAGCTGTATTCCGATCCCCCGATCGAGATTTCCTCAAAGCTCACCGTTTGCCCGGCCACCAGCGTCTGGAACTTGAACCGACCGGCACCCGGCGCCTTGTAGACCAGCTCGCCATCGCCGTGGAGGTCGACGGTGACGCCCTGGTTGGTGAACTTGCCGGTGACGAGAAAATGGGCGTCTTTCAAGTTCCCATGATTCGGCTTGCTGAGGATGTCCCGAGCGCTGGGTGGCCCCAGGGGGGCGCCCGGTCCGCCGCAGCCGGCCAGCAGCCCGGCAACGACGATTACCGCGACCGGCCATCGCAGCGCGTTCACGATTATTGCTGAACGTCCGAGGCCGGTGGCGCCGTCACCGTCTGCCCGGTGTTGAATCGGTCAAAGGTGGCGGTGAAGCTCGTGCCCTGTGAAGTGCTCTCGTATTTCAGCGGGTAGCCGTCACTCTCGCGCACCCACGCCTCGAACGGGTTGCCGTTCTCGTCCGTCGCCGTGACGTGCCAGGCTTTCCCGTCCTTGAGCGCGACCTCTCCCAGGTAGACCGCGTTCTTGCCTTTGAATGAGCTCGGATTCGAGGTGGTGCTCGGCTTCACCGTCCAGCGCGGGTTGTCGGGCGACAGGTCGTATTCCTTGCCACCCACGATGATCTCCTCGAACTTCAGGGTCTGTCCGTTGACCGTGGTTTCCATTGTGAACT
>Ga0070698_100000360_pt1 | contig 47129 bp, 50 predicted proteins | sample KBSK1502metaG_FD_65477 | JGI IMG/M metagenome (GOLD analysis project Ga0070698, IMG submission 65477) | Corn, switchgrass and miscanthus rhizosphere microbial communities from Kellogg Biological Station, Michigan, USA - KBS K1-50-2 metaG | ecosystem: Host-associated > Plants > Roots >...
GCTCGGAAGCGCCCGTCGTCGTCGTCAATCAGACTGTTGCCGACGACTTCCAGCATCACCGCCGCGGGGCGATCCATGGCCGCGATAGTCTCGGCGACGCGGTCGCGGAATTGCTCGGCACTGCCGCGGAACGCCAGCTCGCCATAGGTGCGCAGCTGCTCGACTCGGCCCGGCGGCAAGTTCGCGAGCAAACTCTCGCCGGTGGGCGGCAACGCGGCGGCGACGGCGTCCACCGCGTCGTGCACTTCGGCCAGCGTGTCGCTGATCTGCTTCGCGTAGTCCGCGTCCGACTGGCGGATGGCATCGTCGGCGAGTCGGTCGGCGACGAAGGCATCCCCGGGCGTCGGGTCGGGCTGGCCGTTCGGGCCGCGCCGTCCGTTCGCCAAGGCGCGGGCCCGGGCCACCTGGGCCACCTGGCCACGCGCGACGGCGCGGGAATGAATCAGCCCGCTGGTCGCGGTGATGATGGGGCGGCCGTCGGGTGTCAGCCGCTCAGTGCCGTCCGCGCGGGGCCGCGCCGTCTGCGGCGTCGCCAACTTCCCGAAGCTCGTGACGGCCCGGCGCACGTCGGGGTTGCTGGCGAAGGCTTGGAGCCCGAGCGCGTTCCTGTCGGCCAGCGTGCCGGTGGGCTGATTGAGCAAGCGCCGGGTGCGCGGTTCGAGCCGCTTCAAGCCCGCGCGCATGCCGGGCGTCGGGATCGTCGCGGGCGTCAACTTGGTGGCCATTGGATCATGGGCTCCGGGTTCGGTTCACTCGAACGTACACGACGAGCCGTAACGCGACGGAGAGAACGGGCAAGCACACTTCGGGCGCCGCGCCCGACCTCGCTGGCCGCCAGCGAGGTCAACCATGGGAAAGAAATCAGCTCGCCCGTCGCCACATGACCGCTGGGCAGCGCGCCATGGTGGCGGCGACGTTGCACCCAGAACCAGCCAAGCGCGGAGGGGCCCCGGGCCGGGGAAGGCAATCGTCGGCCTCCGACGATTGCTTTCCGATGGTTCCAGGGTCGCAGTTGCGCACTGCGCGGATCGTGCTGCGCTATGCGCCCGACCTTGCGGACAGCGTGATTGTGGGCGCGAAAACCGCTGGCGGCCAGCGGTTTTCCGATGGTCACGTGCGTCATGCGTGGGTTTGGGGAGTGCGCACTCCCCAAACTCGGTTCCGAACGGTCACCCATGTCGATCACCACGTCGATCACCACGTCGAGGCCGCCGCCGATAGGCCCGCTGACGGCACGGCCCCGAGCAGAACCTGGTATCGCGCCGGGCACCGGGCGGCAGCGGCCGCCCGCACTCGCGACACGTGGGGGTCGCGTCGTGCCCGGGCTCACGGGGCTGGAGCATGCCGCAGCTGAGACACACGCCGCGAACGTGGCCCGCGGTGTCCGCCGTCCGCCAGACTCGGCCCGCGCACCAGGCGCAGAACGACGGCACGCCGAAGGTGAACCGGGTGGACTTAGATTGGGCGCCCGATCTAAGTCCGATGGCGCTGGCCCGGAGCCCCGCGGCCACGCCCAGGCGGCCCGTGGCGGCGCGATCTCTCACGGTGTGGCTCACGGGGCGCGCGACGCTGGCCCCGGCGCCAGCAGCACCCGCAGCGCGTCCAGTGTCGCGGGGTCGCGGAGCGCGAGCCGCACCGCCAGCACATGCTTGCACGGCTCACGTCGATAGCGGTGGTCGGGGCAGGAGCATTGCGCGCCCGGGTCCCCCGTCGGGTGCACGAGGTGGTCGCCGACGTGCCAGGCGTCGCCGTCCCGCACGGCGTCGAGCGCGAGCGCCTTCCGCAAGCGCGTGCGGACGTGGGCCGTCACCAGTTCCACGGCGTGCTGACGACGGCGTGCGTCGTGTCGAGCAGCTTGGCCAAGCGGCCCCGCAGCTCACGCACGTCGGCGGCGAAGCGGGGATAGCCCCGGCTGTCGAGCTGGGCCGCGTCCCGATCCAGCCGGGCCAGCTCGGCCACAAGCTGGCGTTCCAGCTCAGCCGCGTGGAACACCAGGTTCTCGGCGAGCACCGGGCCGACGGACGCGAGCGGCTTCACAAGCCTAGCCCGGTGCTTAGCCTTTTGATTGGCATTACGGCTGTCCCGCGCGATCCGCCGCGGCCGCGCAAGTCATTGACCCGCACCACGTGGTACGCGGCGCCGGGTGGTGTCGAAGACCTGTCGGCCAGCTGGGGGCGCGTCGCAGGGGGTGCGGCCGAGCGTTCGGCTGGCGGGCGGGGCTGAGACAGGTTCACCTCTTGATCATGGTCAAGAGGTTGCCGAGCAGGCAAGATTTGTGATGTGCCGTCGAAGCGCACGCCCGCGCTTTCTAAAGCCAGGGCATGACGGGACCGTGCTCTCTTGGTGAGAGAGAGTGGCAGCGGATTGCGCGCTTAGTGTCACGTGGTGCATATTGAGCGCGCGATCCACCAATCGCTCGGCCCGACGGCCGAAGTTTTCTGAAAGCGCCCTTTGACGAGTTCGTCACGCTCGCGGCTTAGGGCGCTTTCGCTTTCCGGGCACTCCGAAGCCCGGCGCCGGGCCCCTCCCGGCGAACACGTGTAGCTGTTTCTCACCAAGGCGCCCTTGCGGGCGCACGAGTGGCGGCCGGTCCACCAGCACCGCCAAGGTTCTTGATCCCGGGGAACCCCACCGAAAGCCCGGACACGTGCGTCATCCCGTCGAGTTGTTCTGCCGGATCGGGACCCGCCCGGCCGCGGGCTAGACGGTGTCCGAGCGCCCGCGTTGCTGTCGCCTTTCATCAGCGGGACAGCGGGCGGGACAACTTCGGGTGTCAGACAGTGTCATGTCGTGACACCGCTGAGAGCGTAAAGTGTTGCGGGGGTTATCTGGTGTCGTTTATCTGACACCGTCAATCGAGTTTCGAGACCGGCCGTTTCAACCGCTCACGCACCTGTCCATTAACGGCTCGAGAACAGAATACAGTAACAGACGCACAGACGCACAGAAGGAGAACAGCGAGAGTCATCAGGTAGGCCCACCTGTCCACTGCCCACTGTTCACCCCTGCTGCGTCTGTGCGTCTGTTCCTGTTCTCTGTCACCTAGCCTTACACGGATAGGGTGGGATTCGAACCCACGAAACGGTTACCCGTTTACACGCTCTCCAGGCGTGTGCCTTCAGCCGCTCGGCCACCTATCCCGAACTCCTAGATGCACAGACGCTCAGGCGCACGGACGCGTAGTAAATACCAAGACCGTGCCGGTTTCGCTACGGGCGACCTGGCCGCGAAACCTCGGCCCTGCCCCAGCGCGTATACTTCGCGTGTGTGGACGCCACCCATCAAGGCGAGGAGCAACTCATGAATACCCTGCCCACCAAGAAGCCAGGTGACCCCGACGTGAACACCATCCCCACATGGCGCGAGCTGGCCGAGCGCTTCCGCGACCTGGTAAAAGACTTCCTGAAGGAAGGAAAGGAGCTGGAGCGGGAGCTCGAGCCGAAGTTGCTCCCGGCGCTGAAACGCTTCAAGCTGGAGATCGAAAAACTCATCTCGAAGCTCGAGCAGCGGGCGAAATAGCCTCGACCTACTGGACGGCCAGCCTCCGAGCTGGCCGTTCTCGCTTCGCCTCGCGCGAGATCTACTTACCGCCGAACCGGACGCCCGCGGTGATCGGGATGAACGGCGTCTTCGCCGCCCCGAACGACTTCGCAACGTCCACATACCGCGCCTCGAAGAACAGCGCGGCACCGCCTACTGCGTACGTCAAGCCCATCCCCACATTCCAGGCGAACTTGGTCTCGGACGAGTCGGCGGTGACGTTCCCGGACGTGACCGCGAGCTTCACGTTGTAAACGCCGACCCCGCCCACCAGGTAGCCCGCCACCCCTCCGGAGGACCCCTTGAAGTGGTACGTCACGTCCGCGGTTCCGCCCAGTAGTTTGATCTTGGCGGTCGTCGGTGCGCCGACGGCGGCGCTGAGATCGGCATTGAGCTTATCGTTGCCACTGTTCTCACCGTAGGTCCCGTCCACCCGGAACCCGACCGGACTGCGTCGCCCCCGCACCTCGACCAGCGCGATCCCCTGCCACCCCGCATTGAAACCATCCCCATTGGCGTCCGCGTGAAAATCACCAATGGGGATTGTAAGACTCGCGCCGGCGCCGAACTGCGCTCTGGTGCCCTGAGCCGCGGCCATCGCCGTCGCGACCAAGGAGGCGAGGACTAGCCCGCACACTACTCTCGTTGCGCTCGACATACGCACCTCCGCTAGTAGGCCGACGAAATGGGAGATCGCGCCCGTTGGGGCGTTTCCTACCGTAACGTGTCGGGATGGAACACGCTAGGGCGTTTTTGCGGCAGGGTGAGGCGGGTTTGCGGCAACTAGAGGGGCTCGAACCGCGCCGTGAAGTGCCGCAGCCACGGCGCCTGCTCCACGATGCGATAGCCCCGCAGCCGGTCCTTGCCGCGGGCCACCTCGGCGATCACCTCGGCGACGTAATCGATGTGACTCTGCGTGTAGGTGCGCCGCGGCACCGCGAGTCGCACCAGCTCGAGCGCGGCAGGCGTCTCGCCGCCATCGGGGAGACGCTTGCCGAACATCACCGACCCGATCTCCACGCCCCGAACTCCCCCCACCCGGAACAGCGCGACCGCGAGGGCCTGCGCCGGATACTGGGCTGGCGGCACGTGCGGTAGCAGGGCCCTGGCGTCGAGGTACACGGCATGCCCGCCCGGCGGTTGGACCACCGGCACGCCCGCCTGCTCAGCCTTCTCGGCGAGATAGGCGGTGGAGCGTAACCGGTACTTCAAGTAGTCCTCGTCCAGCGCCTCCTCGAGTCCCGTGGCGACCGCCTCGAGGTCGTAGCCCGCGAGCCCGCCGTACGTCGGGAACCCCTCCGTGAGGATCAGCAGGTTGCGGCACTGGCGCGCCACGTCGGGATCGTTCATCGCCAGGAATCCACCGATGTTCGCGAGCCCGTCTTTCTTGGCCGACATGGTGCAGCCGTCGGCCAGCGCGAACAGCGTGCGCGCGATGTCGCGCGGCGTCTTGTCCGCGTAGCCCGGCTCGCGCAGTTTGATGAAGTACGCGTTCTCCGCAAAGCGACAGGCGTCCAGATACAGCGGGATGCCGTGGCGGTCGCACACCCCCCGAACGGCCTGCACGTTCGCGAGGCTCACCGGCTGCCCGCCGCCCGAGTTGTTGGTCACGGTGACCATGACGAGCGGGATCCGGTCGCGCCCCACTTCTTTGATGGTGGCCTCGAGGGCCGCCACGTCCATGTTTCCCTTGAACGGGTGCTTCGCAGCGGGTACCCTCCCTTCCGGGATCACGAGGTCGCGAGCCTCCGCGCCGCAGTACTCGATGTTGGCGCGCGTGGTGTCGAAGTGCGTGTTGTTGGGAACCACGTGACCCGGCTTGACCAGCACGGAAAAGAGAATCCGCTCGGCCGCACGGCCCTGATGCGTGGGGATGACCTCCTTCAGTCCCGTGATGCCTGCGATGACGTCCTGGAACCGGTAGAACGACCGGCTGCCGGCGTAGGACTCGTCCGCGTCCATCATGGCGGCCCACTGGCGTGAGGACATGGCGCCGGTGCCGGAATCCGTGAGCAGGTCGATCAGGACTTCGTCGCCGTGCAGGCCGAACAGGTTGTAGCCTGCCCGCTCGAGCGCCGCGTGGCGCTCTTGTGCGGTGGTGTGCTTGATCGCCTGGGTGGAGTGGATCCGGAACGGCTCGATGATGGTGCGGAAGGGCATGGGCAATTCCGGGTGCCGGGTCTAGGACCTGCTACCGCCGAAGCACAGCAGTGCGCCTGCCGGGAATGGGGATACGTGCATGCTCAAACCTACACGCACGGACGGTAAACGCCTGCCCGGCCACACGCATCTCACTTTCACGCGGCGCCACTCCGGAGAGCGGTTGAGCGATACCACGCAGCTAGACGACGCGGTGGCCCCGCTGGTACGGCGAGCGCAGAGCGGCGACCCTGGCGCGCGTGACGAGCTGCTCCGCTCTTGCCACGCAACCGTGTACCGCTGGGCGTTGGTGTACACGGGCGACCCGGACGACGCGGACGATGTCGCCCAAGATGTGCTGGTCCTGCTGGCTACGCGCCTCGACCGCTATGCCGGGCGGTCGCGCTTCACGACGTGGCTGTACCAGGTCACACGCAATGCGGCGCTCGGGCTCGGTCGACGGCTGGGGAGCAAGTTCCGGCTCGCTCGAAGCGCGGCGGCCCAGCGGACGGAGTGGGCGGTACAGGAGGATCCCGTGGGGCGGTTACAGGAATCCCAGGTGCGCGGGATCGTAACGGCGCTGTTTCAGCAGCTGCCGGTGCGCCAGCGAGAGGTGTTTCACCTGGCCGAGGTGGAGGGGCTCAGTCCGGCGGAAGTGGCTGAGCGACTGGGCATGAATCCCGTGACGGTACGCGCCCATCTGTGCCGCGCCCGTCGCGCCCTGAGGATCAAGATCTTGGCATGTCATCCTGAACTGGCGGAGGGCCGAGAGTCATGACGTGCGCCGACGCACGCGAGCGGATGCTCGAGGCCGATCGCAACGATCTCACCGGCGCGACCGACTCCGACCTGAGCTTGCACCTGCGTAGCTGCGCCGGATGCCGAGTCGCCGCAGACCGGATTCTCGAGGGAGAGCGTGAGCTCGGGCGCGCGCTGGCCGCTGCAGCGCCGCGGCGCGCGGCGGACAACGCGGTGCGCACCGCCACGCGACGCGGGGTGCGCCGCCGCTGGATGTGGCGTTCGGCGCCGCTCGCCGCCGCAGCGTTGTTGGCAGCAGTGCTCCTCGGCCGGCACCGGAGAATGGAACGGTCGTGGCCGTCTACGCAGACGCCCCTGGCTCCCGCCGACATCGCGGTCGAGGCACCCCTGGGTGCAAGTGCCGCGGTGTTTCACACCGACAATCCCGATGTGGTGATCATCTGGTTCTTCCGAGGGGATCTACCATGAGAGCATGCCTGTCGTTCCCGACCGCCATCGCCGCGCTGTTCACCGCCTGCTCGCCCGGAGGCCCGAGCCTCGACACGCGAACCTTTGCGCTCAAGCACTTGCGCGGTCAAGACGCGATCCCGATCGTCGCGCCGTATGTCTACGCCGACCGACCCAACGCCAAGGGCGTGTTCACCGTGTCGGACAATGCGATTACGGTGCGCGAGACGCCGGACAACCTCGACAAAATCGCCCGCGTGCTGGCCCAATACGATCGGCCTCGGCCATTCATCCGGCTCACGTTCCACTTGATCGAAGCGGACGGCGCAGCAATCAGTGACTCAGCCATCCGGGACGTGGAGGCAACCCTGCGGCAACTGTTCCGGTTCCGTGGCTACCGCCTCGTAGGGGAAGGTGTGGTGAGCACCACAGAGAAGGGCGAGGTTACGCAGATCCTCGCCGCGGAGCCCGAGCGCTACGTACTGATCGCGAGCGTTCAGCGGCTCGCGGGCGCCACCGACGGTGCGACAGTAGAACTGAGCGTCCGCTTGGAAGGGCGCGGGGGTAGCTTCCATACGATGGTGACTATCCCGGCCGGTAAGACCGCGGTGCTCGGAAACGTCCAGGCGACGTCGAAGGGCCGCACGCTGATCTTGACCGTGCGTCCCGAAGTGCTCACCGCTTCGCCCTGAAGAAGTCGGCCAGCAACTGGCCGCACCGCGCTTCCTCCATCCCGCCGATGACCTCGACCCGGTGATTGAGGGCGGGGTGGCGCAGCACATCTCCCACGCTCCCCGCCATCCCCGCCTTGTCATCGTAGGCCCCGAACACCACGCGGCCCACTTTGGCCAGCACGATCGCTCCTGCGCATTGGGCGCACGGCTCGAGCGTCACGTACAGGGTGCACTCGCCGAGCCGATCCGTGTGGAGGGCGCGAAGCGCCTGCTGTAAGACCAGCAGCTCGGCGTGCGCCGTGGGGTCGCGCCGTGCGACGGTCTCGTTGCGTGCCCGCGCGACCACGGCGCCGTCCCGAAACACGGCGGCGCCCACCGGGACTTCCCCAGTGGACGCCGCGCGACGCGCCTCTTCGAGCGCCGCCGCCATGCCGGAGAGGTCTACGGGGGAGGCGGGGACACGCGGCCCATTCCCCTTTCCCGTTTCCCCTTTCCCGGCCTTTTTAGGCACGCGCGGGCTCGGGCACTCCTGCGGCGACGCGCTCGAAGGTGAGATGGCTGCCATCCTTCGACCGGTTGGCCCGGATGCGGTCTCCGTCCGCATACTTCCCCTCGAGCACCGCCAGCGCGAGCGGGTTCTGCAGCAACCGCTGGATCGCCCGCTTGAGCGGCCGCGCGCCGTACACCGGATCGTACCCCTCGGCGACCAGCAGCTGCTTCGCGGCGGGTGTCACCTCGAGCACGAGCTTGCGATCGCCCATGAGCCGGGCGAACCGCGCGATCTGGAGGTCGACGATCTTGGTGATGTCGTCGCTCGAGAGTGGTCGGAAGATGATCGTGTCGTCCACCCGGTTCAGGAACTCCGGCCGGAACGTCTGCCGCAACAGCTCCATCACCTTGGTCTCGACCTGCTCCCAGTTTTGCGTGCCTATCTCGAGGATGTCCTGCGACCCGATGTTGGACGTCATGATGAGCACGGTGTTGCGGAAGTCGACGGTGCGCCCCTGCGAATCGGTGAGCCGGCCGTCGTCCAGGATCTGCAGCAGCACGTTGAACACGTCGGGATGCGCCTTTTCGATTTCGTCGAACAGCACCACCGCATAGGGCCGGCGGCGGATCGCCTCCGTGAGCTGCCCTCCCTCCTCGTAGCCGACGTAGCCCGGGGGCGCCCCGATCATGCGCGCCACCGCGTGCTTCTCCATGTATTCCGACATGTCGAGGCGCACCAGCGCCTTCTCGTCGTCGAACAGGAACTCGGCCAGCGCCCGCGCGGTCTCGGTCTTCCCCACCCCGGTGGGGCCGAGGAAAATGAACGAGCCGGTGGGCCGGTTGGGGTCCTGCAGGCCGGCTCGGGCGCGGCGCACCGCGTTGGCCACGGCGGCGAGCGCCTCCGGCTGCCCGATCACGCGCCGGGCGAGCTCGTCCTCGAGATGCGTGAGACGCTCGCGCTCGGACTCGAGCATCTTGGACACCGGGATCCCCGTCCACTTGGAGACGATCTCGGCGATGTCGTCGGCGTCTACTTCCTGCTTCAGGTACTTGGCGTTCTTCTGGACCTCGGCCAACCGCTTTTCGATCTCCAGGATCTCGCGCTCCAGGGCCGGGATGCGACCGTAGGTGATCTCGGCCGCCTTCTGCAGGTCTCCCCGACGGGTGGCTTGCTCGGCTTCGGTCCGCAGCTGCTCGAGCTGGGCCTTCTTGCCCTGCAGTCCGCCGATGGTCTCCTTTTCCGCCTGCCACTGCGCCTTCATCACCTTGGAGCGCTCCCGCAGCTCGGCCAGCTCTTGCTCGACTTTGGCGCGCCGCTCCTTGGACGCCTTGTCCTTTTCCTTGGCAAGGGCAGCGAGCTCGATCTCGCGCTGCACGATCTGACGCTCGACTTCATCGATCTCCTGCGGCAGCGAGTCGATCTCGATCCGCAGACGGCTCGCAGCCTCGTCCACCAGGTCGATCGCCTTGTCGGGCAGGAAGCGGTCGCCGATGTAGCGATGCGACAGGGTCGCGGCGGCCACGAGCGCGCTGTCCGTGATCCGCACGCCGTGGTGCACCTCGTAGCGCTCCTTGAGACCGCGCAGGATCGCAATCGTGTCCTCGACCGACGGCTCACCCACGAACACGGGCTGGAAGCGGCGCTCCAGGGCCGCGTCCTTCTCGATGTGCTTGCGGTACTCGTCGAGGGTCGTGGCGCCCACCACGTGCAGCTCACCCCGTGCCAGCGCGGGCTTGAGCATGTTGGACGCGTCCATGGCGCCTTCGGCGGCGCCCGCGCCCACCAGCGTGTGCAGCTCGTCGATGAAGACGATGTACCTGCCCTCGGCGCTCGTGATCTCCTTGAGCACGGCCTTGAGTCGATCCTCGAACTCGCCGCGGTACTTGGTGCCCGCGATGAGGGAACCAAGATCGAGCGCGACGACGTGCTTGTTGCGCAGCGAGTCGGGCACGTCCCCGTTCACGATGCGCTGAGCCAGCCCCTCCACGATCGCCGTCTTGCCGACCCCGGGCTCGCCGATCAAGACCGGATTGTTCTTGGTGCGGCGCGACAACACCTGCATGACGCGGCGGATCTCCTCGTCCCGTCCGATCACGGGGTCGAGCTTGCCCTTGCGGGCCACCTCGGTGAGATCGCGCGTATACCGCTCCAACGCCTGATACTTCTGCTCCGGCGCCTGGTCGGTCACCCGCTGCGACCCGCGCACCCCCTCGAGCGCCGCCAGCACCGCGGCGCGGTCGATGCTCGCCGCGGCGAGCAGCTGCTTCGCCGTCGTGCCCTTCTCCTCCACCAGGCCCAGCAGGATGTGCTCGGTGGAGACGTATGCGTCGCCCAGCGCCTTCGCCTCGTCGTCGGCCCGATCGAGCACCCGCGATACCTCGCGCGACAACGTCGGCTCGGCCGCCGTGCCCGATTGCTGCGGGAAGCGCGCGATCTCCCGCTCGGTCTCGGCCTTGAGCTGGGTGACGTTGAGTCCGGCCTTCTGGAGCAGGGGGACGACGATGCCGTCGTCCTGCGACAGCAGCGCCTGGAACAGGTGGGCATCGTTGACGACCGGGTTGCCCCGCGAGCGCGCCAGCGCGCCCGCCTGTTGGAGAGCTTCCGCGGCCTTCACGGTCAAACGTTCGGGATTGATCATCGCACCCAGTCCCCGGGGCAACCTCCGTGCCGACTGTAAGATGCCGAATCGGCAGAAGCAAAGTCAAAATGAGGGCTGATTGACGGGGGCGGCTGCCGTGGTGAACTTGCGCCGTTAGGTCGAAGGACTTCCTCAGTGCGTCATACCTTCTGGCTGGTGCCGCTGGTCCTCGCCGGCCCCGCCCTCGCCCAGGCCCCACGCATCACGCCGAGCGGCGATCCCAGCGTCCGGAACGACACGATCTATCGCTTGGCCGTGAACTCGGCCGACCACGCCGACGAAGCATACGTCTACCTGCTCGACGACGGCGTCGTGCGGCTGGAGGCGGACGGCCGCGGCAGCCGTACCTACCGGCAGGTGGTGCAGATCCTGACGCGCGAGGCGGCGGAGCAGTGGGGCGAGCGGTCGTTCTCGTACGTGAGCGGGCGGGAGCGCCTGACGCTCAACTGGGTGCGCGTGGTGCGGCCCGATGGAGAGATCATCAGCGGCCAGCCGTCTCACGAGCAGGAGACCGTCGCCCCGGTAGCCCAGGAAGCCCCGGTGTATTCCGACGTGCGGGTGCGCCGGGTCTCGATCGGCGGGATCGCTCCGGGCACCCTGCTCGACTACAGCTATACCGTGGAGACGCTCAAGCCCGTCATGCCGGGCGACTTCGAGAACAGCTGGCGCATCACCACGGGGCGACTCACCCGTCGCTCACGCTACATCGTGGACGTACCCGCGACGCTCAAGGTGCACATCAAAGAGACCAACGTTCCCTTCCCGCCTCGCACGTCGGACGTGGGCGGCCGGCGCGTCTATGTGTGGGCGACGACCGAGGTGCCGAAAGTCGAGCGCGAGCCGTTCGCCGCGGACTCGAACGGTGTCGATCAGCTCATCACCGTCGCCGCGCCGCAGACGTGGGCGGACGTGGCCCGGTGGTACAGTCAGCTCGCGCGCGACCGCTACGTGACGACACCCGCGCTCGACTCGTCGCTGGCGAGCCTGGTGACCGGCGCCCGGACGCTCGAGGATTCGCTGCGGCGGGTGCACCGCTGGGTGGCGCAGGACTTCCGCTATGTGTCGCTCTCGCTCGGGATCGGCGGGTTCCTGGCGCGACTCCCCGGGGCCGTGCTGCAGACGCGGTACGGCGACTGCAAGGACAAGGCGACGCTGTTCATCACGCTGGCGCAGCGGATGGGGCTCCAGGCCTATCCCGTGCTGCTATCGTCCAGCGGCGGGATCGAGCGCGACCTGCCGTCGGTCAACGCCTTCGACCACATGATCGCGGCAGTCCAGCGCCCCACCGGGTACCTGTTCCTCGATCTCACCTCGGAGCTGACGCCGTTCGGCTCGCTCCCGCCCGCCGAGCAAGGCGAGTTCGGATTGGTGGTGCATGCGGACGGACGCGGTGAAGAGGTCACGTTCCCCGCCGATTCCATTCCGGTGAACCGCGACGCCTCGACGCTCACCGGGGACCTCTCGCCGGAAGGCGTATTCAACGGGCGTTTCACTCACGTCGCGACCGGTGACCAGCAGTATTCAATGCGGCGCACGTTCGCCAACGCGATGGGTCCCGACGAGCGCGAGCGGCTCAAGCGCACGGTCGCGAACCTCGTGTTTCCCGGCGCGTCGGGTGACAGCCTCGAGTTGTTCGACGGCCGCGATCTGAGCGCGCAGCCGCGGGTGGCGTTCGTGGTGCACGGAGCCCAGGTGACGTCCAAGTCCGGCCCGGGCGACATCCTCACCGTACCCCTCCACAACTATGGCGCGGTCAAAGCGCTCGCCGTCGAGCTCGAGGGCCTGGGCCCGCGCAAGTTTCCCATCGACGTGGCGGCGGTCGCCGGTCCGCACGTGGAGCAAGCCGAGCTGAGACTCACGCTCCCGGCAGGGTGGCGGGCCGCGCTGCCGTCCAACGTGACGGCCTCGAGCGGGTTCGGGACCTACACCGCCGAGTATGCGCAAGACGGCCAGACGCTCCGTATCGCGCGCCGCCTCGTCGGGCGCAAAGGGGTCGAGCCGCCCGACCGCATCGGGGAGCTGATCGCGTGGCTCAAAGACATGGGGAAGGACGACGTCCGCTACATCGTGCTCGAGCACCAGAAATGATCACGGCGCGCGTCCGCGCCCGCCGGCTCGTGATCGCGCTGGCACTCGTTGGGCAGGGGCTGGGAGCTCAAAACACGGCGCGACGGGTCGATCCCTGGCGCGGGTTCGCCGGACTGGAGCTCGGCCAGTCGCTCGATGACGTATTGGCACGGAACGGCCAATGCTGGCCGCCCCTGATTGGGCAGTCGTCGAGTCCCGGGTTCACGCCCGTACGCGTCGCGGAGTTCGCCTTCGGGTTCGCCCTGCCCCATCCACATCGCGACACCGCCGCCGTGCGCGAGGCCCTCGACAACGCCACGATCTGCACCGTGAACGTGCTCGACGAGCACGCCCGAGCACTCGTGCTCGGCGTGGGCCGGTCGGTCGTCGCCGTGACGCTGTGGCTCAATCCGCAGCTCGGGGGGGACTCCATCTCCAGCGACTCGATTCGTGCCGCGCTGCGACACACCTGGCCCGGGGGCTCGCTCTCGCCCACGCTCGATTCGTGGTACGGCACGCGCTATCGAGCCTTTTACCTCGTGCCCAGGCTCCCGGTCGGAGCCCCACCGGAGCTAGGGCGACCGCGCCTCATCCTGGTAGACATCGCGGGATGCACGGCATTCGACCGTCGCGTGCATCGCAAGCCCGGTAGTGGTCAAGCCGAGCCGTGCTAACTCATTGCGGCGGTTGCTTTACGACGATCTTCCTGGTAACGCGCTGACCGTCTACCACCAGCTGATAGATATACACGCCGGAGGCCGCCGGCTTGCCGGTGTTGGCGATGAAGCCATCCCAGTAGGCGCTGTAGGCGCACCCCAGCTGCGTGGGACAGGTGAGCGCGAGGCTGTCCAGCGCCTTGCCCGTGCCGCGCAGCACGGGAATCGCGACCAGCTGCGCGAGCACGTTATAAATCCGTAGGGACACGACAGGCCGGTGACCCTTGAGGAACAACGTCCCGCTCAGCTTGAACGGGATCGTGGTCACCGGATTGAAACGATTGTGCTGAAGCTCGATCGTGGGTTGGGGATCCTGTCCCGCGGCCGGCTCGACCCCCCCCTCCAACACCCACAGCCCGAGCCCCAGCATCGCCCAGGCAAACCGCCTCATCCACCGCTCCTCTAGCACACGAGATAGTGACTTCTAGACCGCTCTCCTTCTGTCGCTAGTGATGCCGCTACAGGGCGCACCGTGAAACTAGGGTCCGCCTTTCCCTGCTGTCAACCGTCCCAGGACGCGTGCGTCGCCCGTGCGGCGCGTCACCCCGCGGCGATCCGCCCACTCGAGCAGCGGGATCAAGTACTTGCGCGTCAGCCCGAGCCGGTCGCGCAACTCCGCCGGCGTCGCCGATCCGAGCTCCGTCAGCGTCGCTTCCAGAACGGCGCGGAACTCCGCGAGCGCCGCCGCCGCGGCGTAACGCTCCTGATCCATCTGCTCCAGCACGCCCTCCCGCGCGAGGTGGGCGAGCACGGCCCGCACCGGCGCGTTGGGCAGCTCGCGCTCGAGCTCGGCCACGGTCGGCACCTGCCATTTCGCCTCCGCGACGCGCCGCGCAACCTGATCGCGGGCCCCGCTCGCCCGGGCGTCGAACGCGGGACGCCAACCGGCGAGACGGGCTACGCTCTCGACGATCTCCAGTTTACGCCCACGCGCGCCCTGCGCCAACACGGCATCGACGACGGCGGCTGGAGGTGGAGGGCCGCCCGCGCCGACCGCCGCCCGCAGCGCCTGCAGGGACATCCCGGGATCGAGCGGATGCTCCCTGTGGTGTCGTCGCAACACCTCCGCCAGGCGTGTCGCCTCATCCGCCACCGCCGCGCTCGCGACCAGCGTCTCGTCCAACACTAGGAGCCCACCTCCCACGTCCGCGATGACCTTCGTCACACGCCGCGGCGCCACGCCGAGCCGCACCGCCAGACTTTCGGTCGCCACGCCGGCGAGCCCGGCTTCGGCCACGAGCGCGTCGAGTCGCTGCGCCGGCTTCTGGTCCGGGGCGATGCGGCGCCGCCGCAGCCGGGTGCGTTGCGGCGGGAACGGGTCCAGTACGACCCCGCCCCCGATCGTGGTAACCGGGGAAAAGGAGCGCAACACGAATCGGTCCCCGCCCCGCGCCACGAGTGGGGACTCGAGCATCAGACGCGCCTGCCCCGTTTCCCCCGGCCCGATGGCTCGCGTCTGGACCACGCGGGCGAGGATCTCCGCGGTCCCCAAATGGACCCGGACTCGCGTGCGCGAGGCGAGCGGCTTGCGCGCCCCGGGGAGTAGCTCGACCGCGGCGTCGAGCATGCCCGTAGCGTGCCAGCCCGGACCGGTCACGGCAACGGCCCCGCGGGCCAGCTCGCTCTTGTCCACGCCCACGAGCGCCAACGCCGTGCGCCGTCCCGGCACGGCCCGCGCTGCGGCGTCCCCGTGCACCTCGATGGAGCGCACGCGGGCCTCGCGGCCGAGTGGGAGCAGGCGCACCGAGTCACCGACGGCGATGCTGCCGCTCCACGTCGAGCCGGTCACGACGGTGCCCGCGCCCGCCACGGCGAACACACGGTCGATGGGCAGCCGGAACAGGTCGTCCGCGGGCCGCTCGACCAGGTCAGCGGCGATCCGGCCCAGCGCGCTGCGCAGCTCGTCCAGTCCTTGGCCGGTCAGGGCGGAAACGGGCAGGGCGCGCTCCCAGCGGACTCGGCTGGACGCCAGCCGGGTCGCCAGCTCGCTCTGCACCAGCTCCAGCCATTCGGGATCCACCAGGTCGCGCTTGGTGATGACGGGGATGCCTCGACGCACGCCGAGCAGCTCGACGATGGCGAGGTGCTCCTCGGTCTGGGGCATGATCCCCTCATCCGCGGCGATGACGAGCAGGGCGACGTCGATACCGGTGGCGCCGGCCAGCATGTTGCGGACGAACCCCTCGTGTCCGGGAACGTCCACCACGCTCGCGTGGACGTCGTTTGCGAGCAGCAGCGGCGCGAACCCCAAGTCGATCGTGATGCCGCGGCGCTTCTCCTCCTCCCAGCGGTCGGTGTCGACCCCGGTGAGGGCCTTCACCAGGGCGGTCTTGCCGTGGTCGATGTGGCCCGCGGTGCCGATTACGAAGCGGCGGAGGGAATCGGAGTTGGAGTGGGGGGTACCCACGCGCGACGCTCCCAGAAGTCCAGGGCCGAAAGGGGGCCCGCCTCGCCCAGGTGGTAGCGGATGAAGCGGGCGACGAGGCGGCGGTGAGCGGCCGCGTGCGGGGGGTCGAGCGGCGGCAGATCCGCCCGCGGGTCGTTCAGGGCGACGAGATCAGCGTACGCGCGGGGCGGCAGGCGGCTGGGTGGCTGCGCCGCGGCCGATCCGCAACGCCGGCACAGGGCCCCGCCGTCCGCCACGCTGAAGAGCACGGGCTCGTCCGCCGCCGGGTCGATCGCCGAGCCGTCGCGCGCACACTGTGCGAGCGACGGCTCGAAGCCGAGCACGGCGAGCAGGCACCACAGTGCCCGCACGCCGGCGGCATCGACCTGCCCCGGGGCCGCCAGCTCGAGCGCATCGAGCGCGCCGGTGAGCGTGTCGTAGGCGACGGGCAACGGCGCCGGGGGCGCCATTTTGAACATGACCTCCGTGAGCGCCGTGGCACCGGCGAAGCGGCCCACATCCGCCGCCAGGTCGCGCCGCAGGTTGACCAGATCGAACGCCCCGAGCGTATGGAGCTCGCGGGTCTCGCGGAAGTAGAGCTGGGCCATCCCCTCGCTCAACAGCTCGAGCCCCGCCCCGAAGCGGCTCTTGGGACGGAGCGCGCCCTTCGCGATCGCACTCTGCACGCCCAGGTCGCGCGTCGCGAGGCGTACCACCTTGGACGTCTCGCTGTAGCGGTACGTCTGGAGGACGACGGCGGGGGTGGTGACGAGGGACATGGGCTATTGCGTCGCCGCTCCCGCGGCCGTCGTCGGACACACGCCCACGGTCACCGTGTGCACCTCGCGATAGTCGGGCGGGGCGGTGAGGACATGGACGGTCCCGGCCGCGGCGCAGGCGCCCGGGTCGACGGCGTACACACGGCCGCGGAGATCGATGGCGAGACCCGTCACGCCGTGGCCGCCCGGTTTGATGCCGTTCCCCGGGCCTCGCGTGACGGCGCGAATGGACGTGTTCACCTCGAGGACTCCCTCGAGCGCCGAAGCGATGAGCAGTCGGCCGCCCCTTGGATGGAACGCCGCGGCGCCGGGCGACTCGCCCAGCCCATTCAGAACCGCGACCTCGGTCCGGGCCTCTGGGTCCACGATCGAGAGCTTGCCGTCCGCGGCACCGGCGTGCCCGGCCGCGACCACGTAGAGCAGGCTGTCGTCTCCCACGACGGCGAAGCGGGCGTCGGTACCGGTCAACGGAATCGAGTCGCTGGTCCGGACGCCGCAACAATCGAACGAGGTCACCCAGCTCGGACCCGCCGGCGTTGAGCCCGTGAGGTTGCCGTTGACGACGAACACTCGCGTCCCCACGATCGCGACGGCCTGCGGATACGCTCCCACCGGGACGCTCGCCGTATCACCGCTCAGGTAGTTGAGCCGCGTGACCGTGTTGAGGTTCGGATTCGCGACCCACGCAATCGAATCGTCCTGGATAGCGACGCCCGTCGCCCCCGACCCGGGGGCCAGCGGCAGCACATAGTCCGGTCGCACGCACAGGGCCAGGGCGCCCGGGGGGCAGGTGAAGAACAGGCTGACGGCGACGGCGTCCGCAGGCCCAAGCGGGACGACGAACACGGATCCCCGACCGTCGATCGTGCGTGGGCTCGCGCTCCCGCTCTGCCAGTCACGCGTGGACACGGTGAAGTCGGTGGCCGAGATGACCGACAGGGTCCGATCCGAGGCATTGACGACCCCGATCACCTGTCCCGCCGAGCTGGTCTGCTCGAGGGCATCACTGCAGCCCGCCGCCAGGGTGAGCGCCAGGAGGAGCAGCCGTCTCATTGGGGAGCAGTGTCCACAAGGTCACAATATACCCACCGGCCGTCTCGGACCACGACCGGCCCACGGACGTGCGGCACGGCGCGACACAGCTCGGGGCCCGCGTACACGAACGTGTGGAACTCGCCGTTTTCGCCGCAGGGGTCGACGCCGGGCGGCAGGTCCCGGAGCAGCTCGGCGTCGAACTCGCGGCCCGCGAACTCGGCGGCCAGCTGGTCCGCGTCCACGCACACGAGCACCGCGCGGTATCCCAGCCGGACGAATTCGTGCGCCAGCGCCCGCGTATCGCGTAACCACAGCGGAAACAACGCCCGCATGCCGATCCGCGCCAACATCCGCTCCCGATAGGCGCGGATGTCTGCGAGGAATAGGTCTCCGAAGACGACCGTGTCGAGACCCGGCACGCGGTCGCGCAGCGCCGCCAGCGTGGCGGCCATCTTCCCTTCGTACTCGTCGTTCGTGGCGCCCGGTGAGATCACCACCTGCTCGAGCGGCAGGCCGAGCGATGCCGCCTGTCGCTCGAGCAGGGTGCGGCGCACGCCGTGCATGCTGATGCGGTCGTACTGCCCCGTCACCGTGGTGAGGAGCGCCGCCACTCGGTAGCGAGCGTCGTGTAGGATCTCGCGCAGCGCGAGGGCGCTGTCCTTGCCACCGCTCCACGCGACGAGTACGTCCGGGGGGCGGGACACGTCAGTGCGCCACCGAGCGGGGCCGGGCAACGATCACGGGGTACCGAACCGCAGCTCGCCGCCGAGGAACACGTTGCGCCGCCGTGCCGGGAAGTTCTTCACTTCCTCGTAAGCGTGATCCAGGAGGTTTTCGACCCGGGCCGAAAGGGTGAGCCCCAGCGCGCCGCCTCGCGGTCGCAGCACGTCGAGCTGGGCGGCCAGGTCGATGCGCGCGTATGGGGGAAGGGTCACACGTGGAAACGGGAACGTCGAAAAATCCTGATCCTGTCGGTCGCCGACGTACGTGACGGCGAGCGACACGGTGCCGAGCCCGGTCCGCCGGTAGCCCGCGTCCAAGCGCGCCGAGTGCTTCGGTCGGCGTGTCAGCGGTCGTCCGCCCGCCAACAGGGCTCCGGACGACGAATCGAACCCGGGATTGGTGATCTCGGTGTGGAGGTAGGTGTAACTCGCCGCCAGAGACATTGGTCCCGTCGGTGCGAAGCGCATGCCCAGCTCCAGACCGTTCGCGTCCGCGGCGGCCACGTTCGAGTAATTCGGAGCCCCCGCCGCCGCGCTCGGGTCGTAGTCGATCAAATCGACAAAGCGCTGGTCAAAGCCCGTCGCGGACAGGCTCAGGCGATCCCCGGCGAGCCACTGCTCGAAGCCCAACTCCCAACTGCGAGACTGCTCGGGCTGCAGGTCCGGGTTGCCGACGGTGTAGCCCGTCGAATAGTTCTCCAAGAAGCTCGGCTCCCGGAAACCAGTGCCGGCCGTCGCCCGAAGACGCGTCCCGCCCGCGAGCCGGTACACTGCACCCAGGCGGTACGTGACGAATGTGCCGAAGCGCTGATTGTCTTCCACTCGCAGTCCGGCGGTCAGGCCGATCCTGCCGCCGACATCGGTGACCCCTTGCGCGTAGAAGGCGGCGTTCCAGCGCGCCGAGTCGATCGGCAGCGTGCTGCAGTCGCCGAATGACGTCTGACAGACGTTGAAACTGCGCTCGTGCTCCTGCTCGACCGCTGTCCCCACCGTCACGACGGCCCCGGATGCCAGGTACAGATTCGCCCGAAGGTCGGCGCTGGAACGCCGCACGTCGTCGAGATTCTGGAATCGGGAGCTGTCCGCCGCACTGTCGGGCCGGTTGTCGAACCCGCCGTTGGTCTCGTTGGCGGCGAGCAGCAAGCGCGCCTCGAGCCGCTTGGTGAAATGGTGCCCGACGTCGAGGCCCAGGGTTGGTCCGCTTCCGTAGCCGAACTGGTTGTGGTCGGACAGCTTTCCCGCGCCGTTGGTGGGAAAGTGAAACACGTCGTCGCCGTACCGCAGCGTGAGCGTCGCATCGGTCCGGTCGTCCGGCACCACGCGCGCCAGGCCGGAGAACACCGTGTTGTGATACTCATTGTTGAATGCGTACATCCCGTCGCTGGTGAAGCGCGTGATCGAAGCGGAGTACGTGGCCGCCTGGCTCCCACCGGAAGCCTCGGCTTCCCACGCCAGCGTTCCGTATGTGCCGCCTCGAACGTTCGCCTCGGAGCGGGAGGCGCCCGCTGCGCGCCGCGTGAAGATCTGGACGACACCCGTGACGGCGTCGGAGCCATACAACACGCTGGCCGGGCCGCGCACCACCTCGATTCGCTCGACGTTGTCGGTCGTCAGGTTCGCGAAGTCGAACGACCCGCCGGGCTGATTCACCGGGACGCCGTCCACCAACACCTTCACGTAGTTGCTCTGCCCGCCCCGCATGAACAAGGAGGTCTGGCCCCCGAAAGAGCCGGTCTGCACCACCGCCGCCCCGGGGACCTCACGCAGCGCTTCGAACACGGTTTGGATCCCTTGCTCCCGGAGATCTGCTCCGCGTAGCACCGTGACCGCGGCGGGCACGTCCGCCAGCGAGCGGGGGACGCGGGTGGCCGTGACGACGACTGGGTTGAGCTGCACCGTGTCGACCGCTGTCTGGCCGGCGAGTGCCGTGGGGCAGACGAGGAGCAGGAGCGCGCGCAGGGCGAGTCTCATGGAGCATCCTTTCGTAGACGCAAGGGGATCATCTGGGGCCGGCCCTCGAACGGCGCGATCGCCACCGGCCACGCGAACACACGCTCGGTGGTTTCGCGCGTGAGCACGTCGCCGGGCGCGCCCGTGCCCACCGGACGTCCCTCCACCAGGAGCAGGACGCGGTCGGCGAACCGCGCCGCGAGATTCACGTGATGCGTGATCATCAGGACGCCAAGCCCGTGCGCGTCCACCAGCGTGCGCACCAGCTCGAACAGCTCCATCTCGTGCCGCAAGTCGAGCGACACCGTCGGCTCGTCCAGCACGAGCAGCCGGGGCTCCTGCGCGAGGGCCCGTGCGAGCCGGACGCGCTGGTACTCGCCGCCCGAGAGGGTCCACAGCCAGCGGTCGGCCAGGTCCGCCGCATCGCACTGGATGAGCGCCCGCTCGACGGCCGCCCGATCCGTCGCGCCCACGCCGCCGAGCAGCGAGAGGTGCGGGTAGCGACCGAGCAGCACGGTCTCGCGCACGCGCTGCGGAAACAGGTTGTCCTCGCGCTGGGGCAGCACGCCCACCACACGCGCCAGATCGCGCCGCGACCAGCCGTGCCCTGGGCGTCCCAGGACCTCGACGTCGCCGGCGACGGGCCGGACGAGGCCGAGGGCCGCGCGCACCAGCGTCGTCTTGCCGCTGCCGTTGGGTCCGAGCACGGCGTGGAACTCGCCCGCGCGCACCTCGAGCGAGACCCCCAACAGACTGTCGCGCGGGGCGTCGGGGTAGCGGCACGTGACGCCGCTCAGGGCGAGGATCAGCTCACGGTCCATCGGCGCAGCAGGAACGCGAACACCGGGACACCCACCAGGGCGGTCACGATCCCCACCGGCAGCTCGCGCGGGGCCGCCACGGTGCGGGCGAGGGTGTCGGCCACCGCGAGCAGAATGCCACCCGTGAGAAACGCCGTCGGGAGTAGGGTACGATGGAGCCGGCCCCACACGAGGCGGCAGACGTGCGGCACCACCAGCCCGACGAAGCCGATCACGCCTGCGACCGCGACGGCCGCGGCGGTCAGGAGCGACGCGGCCAGATAGACGAGCCGTTTGAGCCGCCGCACGTCCGCGCCGAGGTACTGCGCGGGCTCCTCGCCCAGGGCGAGCAGGTCGAGCGGCCGCGCGGCCGCGACGAGGACGGCGAGCGGCAGCGGCGCGTACACGAGCATCACGAGCACCAAGGTCCACGACGCGCCGGACAACCCGCCCCACAGCCACAGGAACGCGTTGCGCAGCTCGGTGGCCTGCGCGAGCGACACGATCGCGGTGGTGATAGCCCCGGCGAACGCGCCCACGGCCACGCCGCCGAGCAGCAGGATGCGCGGATCGAGCTCGGCCCCTCCCACGAGTCCGAGGCGATATACCAGGGCCATCGCGCCCACGGCCCCGACGAAGGCCGCGAGCGGGAGGGCCCACGGGCCGGGGAGGTGGAGCGCGATCGCCGCCACCGCGCCCAGCCCGGCGCCGCCCGAGAGCCCGAGGAGAAACGGGTCCGCCAGCGGATTGCGCACCAGCGCCTGCAGGCTCGTGCCCGCGACGCCGAGCGCGCCGCCCACCAGGAACGCCAGCACCGCGCGGGGCAGGCGCAGCTGCCACACGATGGCCGAGCCGGGCAGGTCGGCGAGGGGCAGGTGGGCGGGCCCGACGAGCAGCGCCGCGGCGAGCGTTGCGAGGGCCGCACCCCCCAGCACGACGTATTTCACGGCGCGGCCTCGAGGCGGCGCCGCAGCTCGCGGACCGCCTCCGCCGCACGCGGGCCGGGTCGACCGAACAGCCGACCGGGAAGAAACAGGAACCGTCCCTGCCGCACCGCCGGGACCACCCGCCACTCCGGACGGTTCGCGTAGCCGGGAGGTAGGCCCGAGTCCGACAGCATGGCGATGAAGTCGGGGTTCCGCGCGGCGATCGTCTCGATCGACACCTGGGCCGAGGGTGTGGCGATGTCGTGGAACACATTGCGGGCGCCGGCGAGCCCGGCGAGCCGGTCGAGGTAGCTCCCCGCCCCGATGACGATCGGCGGGTTGTCCCAGACGAGAAAGACGAGGGACTTGGGGCTAGGGGTTGGGGACTCGGGGCGTTGGGAGGTGAGACTGTCCATGGCCCGCGCCAACGAGTCCCCTGCTGCTCTGCGCCCCGTGAGCACGCCGAGACGCCGGGCCGCGGGTCCCAGCTCCTCGAGCTGATTGAGATCGAACAGGACGGTCCGGATGCCGAGCCGCTCGAGTTGCTCCGCGGCCGTCACGTTCGGGCCGGACTTGTACAACACGACGAGGTCCGGCCGTCGGGCGGCCACCGCCTCGACGTTCGGCGGCATGCCGTCGCCCACGCTCGGCACGGCGAGTGCCGCGGGCGGGTAGTCGCACCACGCGGTCCGGCCGACCAGACGGTCGCCGGCACCGACGGCGAAGAGGATCTCGGTGAATGACGGCAGGAGCGACACGACGCGCCGGGCGGGCGCGGCAAGGGTCACCCGGCGGCCCACGTCGTCGGTGACGGCGGGGCCGGCCTCGACGGGCGCGCGCTCACCGCGGGCGCAGGCCGCGGCGGCGAGCGCGACGAATCCCGCGAGGTGGGTGCGATGTGCCCAGCGGCGCATAGCGAAAAAAACCCACCCCCGACGGAGCGGAGATGGGCTAGCGCCTGCGCCTGGGTGCGCAGCGCCACCATCCCTCCCGCGAGGGATCTGCAGGTGGCGCGAACGAAGACGTCTCCTGGCTCCGGGCGAGCGGCCCGCCTTCCCGGGTGATCACACCCAGTGGCGTCGAGCCGCGGGCGCAGCGTGCTGCGCCCCTACAGGCCCGTCACAGTGGCGGGGCCGCGCCGGATTTGCACCGGCTTCCGTAGATCCCCGTTCGCTTGTAACGACGCTGCTAGTCTATCGCGGTTTCCGTCGCAGCGCAACCACGAACCCGACCGCGAGCGCGAGCGCCGCGAGGACGACGACGAACGGCACCAGCGCTTCCGGCGCGAGCGGCTGGTCGCTGAAGACAATCGCGAGCTGCGCGCCCGCGCCGAGCGCCGGCGTGCGGTAGCGCGCGAAGCGGCGCCCTTCGATGCGCTCGATGCCGAGGGAGTCGAGCCGCGCCGCACGCACCACCGCGGCGGTGTCTTCGAGCAGCAGGTCGACCTCCGCGGTCGCCTGGTCGATCGGAAGGTCCACCCGGCGCGCGGTCGCGGGAAGGACATACGCATAACTCAGCTGCTTGCGCTCGCCGGGCGGGATAGGGCCGAACACGGCGACCGAGTCGCCCCGCAGGGTCACGGCGCGTGCCGAGAGGTCGCCCTGGCCGACCTGGAACTGGATCGCCGCCGCGGGAATGGCGCCGGCCCAGGTGGGACGGAGCGTGTCGGCGGCGACGCGGGTCGCCGGGCCCGGGTTCTCGAGCTCCAGGAGCTCGAGCACATCCCGACTGCCATCGCGCTTGAGCTTCGCCACGGTCACGAGGCGCCGGGCGACCCGCACCGCCGGACCCGCGGAGCTGGTGTCGTAGACGTACAGGGCGCGGAGCGGCACCGACGTCGACCGACTCGGCACGACGGGCTCCGAGAAGTACGCGATACCGGCGTGCCAACTGCTCACGACGTACAGCGCGGTCGAGTCGGGACGGCGGATCGTCAGGGTGTAGCGACCCTGCGCGTCGGTGCTGGTGGAATCGATCGGCCGCCCGTCGCCGCCCATCGAGACCTGGTGCAGGACCACGCGGGTGCGCGCGAGCGGCCGTCCCGTGGGCCCGTACAGCACCCGCCCCGAGACGACGACTCCTTGTGCCGCGAGACCCGTCGCTCCCCCCACGCCCATCAGCGCGAGGAGCGCCAGGCTAGGGAGTGAACTTGCCGAAATCTTCAGGATCGAGGTTCTGGAGGTAGTTCTTCAGGGCGTCGGGGTCGAGCGGCCCCGAGCCGGACTCGCCGCCGGGCTCGCCCGTCTCGACCGACGTGAGCGCCAGCAGGCCCTCGCTCGTGAAGATCGGCGCCTTGAGCCGCAGGGCGACGGCGATCGAGTCCGACGGCCGGGCGTCGATCTGGATCACCGCGTCGCCGCGGTAGATGTGCAGCTCGGCGTAGTAGGTGTTCTCCTTGACCTGGGTGATGATCACCTTGCGCAGGTCCGCACCCAGGCCCAGGATCACCTGCTTCAGCAGGTCGTGGGTGAGCGGCCGGGCGAACTTCACGCCCGCCAGCTCCATCGCGATGGCGCTCGCCTCGGCGGGCCCGATCCAAATCGGAAGGACTCGCTCCCCCTCCTGCTCCTGGAGAATGACGACGGGAGTGTTGGTCGTGCGATCGAGCCCCAGGTGAGCGACCCGAACCTGGATGACGTTATTCGCGCTCAGGTCCCCATCTCCCACGATGCGAGATACTTCTGCTGCTCGGGCGTGAGCGTGTCGATGGCGACCCCCATGGCCGCGAGCTTCAACCGGGCGATTTCGGCGTCGAGCTCGCGCGGGATGCGGTGCACGTCCTTGCCGAGGTCGCTGGCGTGCCGCACCACGTGCTCCGCCGCCAGCGCCTGGTTTGCGAACGACATGTCCATCACGCTCGCCGGGTGTCCTTCGGCGGCCGCCAGGTTGATGAGGCGGCCGTCCGCCAGCACGAACAGGCGCTTGCCGTCCAGCCGCCACTCATCCACGAACTCGCGCACGGGCGTGGGGCCCTGCGCCGCGCGCTTCAGGCCGTCGAGATCGATCTCGACGTTGAAGTGGCCCGAGTTCGCGAGAATCGCCCCGTCTTTCATGGCGCGCATGTGCTCCACGCGGATCACGTGCACGTTGCCGGTCAACGTGACGAACACGTCTCCCACCCGCGCGGCTTCCGCCATCGGCACGACGCGATACCCCTCCATCTGGGCTTCGAGCGCCTTGAGTGGGTCGATCTCGGTCACGAGGACGTTCGCCCCCGCCCCGCGCGCTCGCAGCGCGAACCCCCGCCCGCACCAGCCATACCCCGCCACCACGATCGTGCTCCCCGCGACCAGCACATTGGTGGCCCGCAGGATGCCGTCGAGCGTCGATTGGCCTGTGCCGTAGCGATTATCGAACAGATGCTTGGTGTCGGAGTCGTTCACCGCGATCACCGGGAACTGCAGCACGCCATCGCGCGCCATCGCCTTGAGGCGAATGACGCCGGTGGTGGTCTCTTCGGTCGATCCCGCCACGCCGCCGACCAGCGCGCGACGCTCGGCCCCGGACAGACCCTCGACCCACTGGCGCACCGGCGGCGCTAGGTCGTCCAACCGGTTCAGCGCGATCATGTGGAGCGCGCCCACGAGATCGGCGCCGTCGTCCATGGTCACGTCGGGCCGATGCGCGAGGGCCGCACGAATGTGCTCGTAATAGGTGGTGTGATCTTCGCCCTTGATCGCGAACACCTTGATGCCGTGATCCTGCACCAGGTGGGCCGCGACGTCGTCTTGCGTCGAAAGGGGATTCGACCCGCACAGCGCCACGTCCGCGCCGCCCGCCTGGAGCGTGACGGCGAGGTTCGCCGTCTCGGTCGTGACGTGCAGGCAGGCGGACAGGCGACGCCCAGCGAGCGGCCGTTCGCGGGAAAAACGCTCCCGGATGAGGCGCAGGACCGGCATCGATCGCTCCGCCCACTCGGTACGGCGCCGCCCCTCGGCCGCGAGTTTCGGGTCCTTGATGTCGGAAGTCGCGCTCGCAGCCGTGGTCGTCATGCGGTCACTTTCTTGGTGTAGTGCTTGGAACGTTGGGCGGCGAGCCGCAGATCCTCGACGCGGTTCGCATGCTCCCAGGTGAACAGCTCGACTTCGCGATCCACGTCCTTGTCCACATAACGGCGCCGCTCCGAGACACGGCCGAAATGACCGTACGCGGCCGTGGCGCGATAGATCGGGTGGCGCAGGTTCAGCGCCTTGATGAGACTGAGCGGCGTCAGGTCGAAGACCTCGCGCACCGCGTCCTCGATCGCCTCGTCGGGCACGACACCGGTGCGGAACGTGTCGATCATGACGGAGACCGGCTGGGCGACCCCGATGGCGTACGCCACCTGTGCTTCACAGCGCTGCGCCAGCTTGGCCGCGACGACGTTCTTCGCCACCCACCGCATCGCGTAGGCGGCCGAGCGGTCGACCTTGGAGGGATCCTTGCCGCTGAACGCCCCGCCACCGTGGCGGGCCATGCCGCCGTACGTGTCCACGATGATCTTGCGGCCCGTGAGTCCGGCGTCTCCCTGGGGACCTCCCACCACGAAGCGGCCGGTCGGGTTCACCAGGATGTCGGGCTCCCGCACCTCGAATCCCGCGTCGGCCAGTACCGGCCGCACCACCAGCGCGATTACCCCCTCGCGCAGCTCGCTGTTGTCGATCTTGTCGGAGTGTTGCGTCGAGACCACAACTTTGCTGATCCCCACCGGGCGGGCGCCCTCGTACACCACGCTCACCTGCGTCTTGCCGTCGGGCCGGAGCCATGGCAGATCGCCCGCCTTGCGCACCGTCGCGAGCCGCTCCGCCAGGCGGTGCGCCAGCACGATCGGCAGCGGCATCAGCGAGGGCGTCTCGTCCGAGGCGTAGCCGAACATCATGCCCTGATCGCCCGCGCCGCCCCGGTCCACGCCCAGCGCGATGTCGCCGGATTGGCGGTCGATGGTGGTGAGGATGGCGCAGGTTTGGGCGTCGAAGCCGAAGCTCGCGTCGGTGTAGCCGATCGAGCTGATCGTCCCCCGCACGATGTCGGGGATGTGGACGTAGGTGGACGTGGTGATCTCGCCCGCGACCACGGCCATGCCCGTCGTGACGAGCGTCTCGCAGGCGACGCGGGCCGCCGGGTCCTTCGCGATAATCGCATCCAGCACGGCGTCCGAGATCTGATCGGCGATCTTGTCGGGATGGCCTTCCGTCACCGACTCGGAGGTGAAGACGTGGCGCTGCGCGGGCATGTGTCGATCCGATAGGGGTTTACACGTTCAAGCTAGCGGCACGCCGCCCGCCCGGCAACCGGGCATCGGGGTCGAGCAGCTTCAGGTCCACCGCTTCGGCGAGCGCCAACCGTAGCAAGTCCAATACCGCGTCGGCGCTGCGGGCTGCGAGCGCCTGCTCGGCCGCGAGTCGCGCGCGCGCCACGCTCACCTGCCGCACCATCCACTTGACGATCGTCAATTTCGGAGGCGCGACGGAGAGCGTGTCGTAGCCGAGCCCAAGCAGCAGGAACGCGGACAGCGGCTCCGAGGCCATCTCACCGCACACGCTCGCGGGTTTCCCGGCGGCGCGCGCGGCATCGGCCACCATCTTGAGCAGACGTACCACGCTCGGGTCGTGGGGGTTGAAGCGGTCGGCGAGCCGAGCATTCCCGCGGTCCACGACGAGCGTGTACTGGGTGAGATCGTTGGTGCCGACGCTCAGAAAATCCGACGCCTCGGCCAGTCGGTCGGCGATGACCGCGGCGGCCGGCGTCTCGACCATCACCCCGACGGGGAGCGACGCCGCCGCCTGCACTCCCTCGCGCGCGAGCCGCGCCGCTTCCTCGGCGACGATCGCGCGGGTGCGCTCGACCTCGTCCAGCCGCGTCACCAGCGGGATCATCAATTGGATATCGGCGTGGGCCGCGGCGCGCAGGGCCGCCCGGATCTGCGTATGAAAAATCTCCGGACGGTCGAGACACACGCGGATCGCCCGCCAGCCGAGCTGCGGGTTGGCCTCGGCCTGCACTCGGAACGGGCCGGGGAGCTTGTCGCCCCCCAGGTCGTACGTGCGCACGACCACGGGATGTCCCCGGAACGCTTCGCCGACCCTGCGGAAGTAGGCGGTCTGTTCGTCTTCGGTCGGGAGTGTCGTGTGGCTCGTGATCAGGAACTCGGTGCGCAACAGCCCGACGCCCTCGGCGCGGTGCTGCTGCGCGGCCTTGATCTCGTCGGGGAGGTCCACGTTGCCCCGGAGCACGATACGCGCGCCGTCGGTCGTGACCGCGGGCTGCGACGCGACCTCGTCGAGCTGGGTCGCCAGCTCCCGCCGGCGCAGCTCGCGCTCCCGGGCTTCGGCGATCTCGGCGGGTGTGGGATCGAGCAGTACGGTGCCGCGCGTCCCATCCATCACGAGCACCGTGCCCGGCGCGATCCGCTCCATGGCGCCCGTGACGCCGAACACCGCGGGGATGCCGATGGAATGCGCCAGGATCGCCGCGTGCGAGGTGCGGGTGCCTTCCTCGCTCACGAGCCCGACCACGTGCTCGCGGTCGAGCTGGACGGTGAGGCCCGGTCCGAGCTCGCGCGCCACCACGACCGAGGGATCGGTGATCCCCTCCCACAGCTCGTCCGAGCCCCGATGCATCAGATGCTCGAGCACCCGGATCGTCACACCCGAGAAGTCGGCGAGCCGGTCTTTCAGGCGCGGGTTGCCGGTGGCAGTCCACAGGTCGCGCACCTCGAGCGCCTTGAACTCGAACGCCTTTTCGGCGGTGAGGTGGTTCTCGCGGATCAGATCCGCGACCCCGGAAAGGAAGTCCTTGTCCTCGAGCATCAGCAGCTGCGCGTCGAAGATGCGCGCCTCGTCCGCGCCGGCGCGCTCCTCGGCCTTGGTCTTCAGGTCCAGCAGGTAGCGCTTCACGTCTCGCACCGCGGCGCGCAACCGCCGTATTTCCTTCTCCACCCGCGCGCGGGGCACCACGCGGTGCGGCACCTCGGGCATGGTCCAGCGGACCACGACCGCGGGCCCGATGGCGATCCCGGCGGACACCCCGATGCCCTTGAGCAGACGGTCGCTCACGGCCGCTCCTCGTCTTCCCGCTCTTCGGCTTCGCGCATCTCCGCTTCCCGCACCTCCGCCGTCAGATGCATCTCGTGGAACCCGTCGGCCACGAGGGCGAGCAATGCCTGCATCGCCTGCTCCGCATCGTCGCCGTCGGTCCTGATGATCAGCGAGGATCCGCACTCCGCCGCCAGCATCATTACGCCCATGATGCTCTTCCCGTTCACGGTGAGCTCGTCTTTCTTGACCTCGACCGCGGACTGGAAGCGCCCGGCGAGCTTGACGAACTCCGCCGCCGGTCGCGCGTGCATGCCGAGCGCATTCACGATCTTCGCCTCGCGCTCGATCACGGCCATAGCCACCCCGCAAGGGTCGCGAGGGCGAGCAGCGCCAGACCGAGCCGCACCCCGGTGAGCCGGGCGCGGAACGACCACAGGAGCGCGAACCCGCCCGCCGCCACGGCGGCGAGCGCCACGCGCGACCAGCCCCGGAATCCGCCGCTCAGGTACTGCGCCACGAGCGGCAGGGCCACACCCACCACGAACGCCATGGCCCGCCCCGAGACTGCCGTCGCCCGTTGCAGCAGCGGCTGGCGCAGCGCCACCGCGACGCGCACGCCGTGCGCCCACCCCGCCCGCAGCGCCCACCACCGCAGCGCCACATGACCGGCGTTGAAGAGCACCAGGAAGCCGAGGATGGCCGGGAGTCCGAGCCCGAGCGCCACGCCGATGAGCGCCAGCCCCGAGGTGAGCGGCAGCCAGCCCGCCCACACCAGGCGGTCGCCGAGCGAGCCCAGGGGACCGCACAACGCGGTGCGCAGCCGCTCGACCTGCTCGGGCGGCACGCCGTCGTGCTCCGCTCGCGCCGCGGCGCCCACCGCGAGGCCGCACAGATACGGATGCGCGTTGAAGAAGTGCGCCCCCCGCACCACGGCCGCCCGGTAGGCCGCGCCGTTGCCCGCCACCCGCAGGTCGCGCAGCAGCGGCTCCTCGGCCACCCCCATGCCGACCCCCTGCATGCGCTCATAGTTCCACGAACCCTGCACCGTGAACAGCCGGAGCAGGCTGCGGCCGAAGGCCGGGCGGGCGCGGGGCGCCGTGCTCATCGGAGCCACGCCACCGCGACGCCGCTCACCACGCCCGCGGCGAACCACCGCAGGTCCGGCCCCCGGCCCACCAGCCGCAGCGTCCCGACCGTCCCGACGGCGAGGGCGGAGCCGACCGCGGCGACATCGAGCAGGATCACGCCCCGCACGCTGATCGTGCCGGCCAGATAGGTGCGGGCGAGCAGCGCCAGGCCCAGGCCGAGCGCGGTCACCACGGCCGCGCGCACGGCGTCGCGCAAGATCGCCGCGGCGTGCAGGCGCACCAGCACGCGGGCGTCGCCCGCTTCCAGGGGGGCCGTCGCGCGCCGCACGGCCCGGGTGTTGAGCCGGCGAACCACGTGCAAGCTCACGCCGCCGGCCATCCCAGTGATCAGTCCTACCAATGCGCCGAGCCCGAGGCCGAGCGTCCCGGCCGCGGCGTGCGCCGCACTCACGGCGGCGACCGTCGCCGGCCCGTATTCCGGATAGCGGACGGCGCCCACGGGCATCACCTCGTACTGAAACAGCTCGAACAGCACGCCCAGCGTCAGACCGGTCCACACGTCGCCCAGCATCGCGCCGGCGATCGGTCCGGCCACGAGCGGCCGCGCGATCATCATTTGGGGCACGCTCACCAGGTCGAGCCCGACGAGGGTACCCCAGGCGAGCAGCCCCAACAGGACTGTCAGGCTCACGTGAAATCCTCCAGGGGCACCGGCGGGGCCGTGGGGACGTCCTGCGCCGTCACCTCGATCCCGCGCGCGGCGAGCGCCTTGAGCTGCGCCGCCTCGGCGTCGCTCAGGTAGACGTAGCGCAGCCGTGGCGAACGCCCCGGGCGGTGGTGCAAGCCCCCGATGTTGATGCGCGGCACGCGCTGGCTGTCGCCCGCGAGGGTCGCGAGCGTGTCGATGTCACCGGTGACGAGCAGGGCGACGCGCGGGTCGCGTTTCCAGTCGGGCAGGCACGCCAGCGCTTCCGCCGTCGAGGCGAACACCACGTCGATGCCGGCGGGCACGCCCATCCGGTAGAGCTCCTGCTCCCAGGTGCTCGCGCGCACCGCGTCGTCCACCAGCACGATGAAGCCCACGTTGAGTGGTTTCCCCCATCCGACCACGACTTGGCCGTGGATCAGCCGGTCGTCGATGCGGTATAGCGCGATGCTCATGTGGCCGGCGTGCGGATCGCGCGGCTACCGGCTTCGGCCGCACGCCGGGCCGCGTCCGCCGGCAGGAGATCGCGATGGAACACGAAGTCGAGCAGCATCGCCAGGTTCACGCCCGTCACGACCGCCATGTCGGTCTTGCCGCGCGCCAGCCGCACGGAGCTCGTGAGGCACGAGCCGCCCGGCAGGTCCACGAACAGAACGGCCGGCTTGCCCCCGATCGCCTGCGTGAGCCGCTCGGCGAGCGCTCCGGTATCGCACCCGTCGTTCGACACGGGAACGAGCGCGTCGTTCACGCCGGTGATCGCGGCGACGGCGGCGAGCAGCGCCTGGGCGACGGCCGCGTGCGACACGATCACACCGCGCAATGGCTCACTCATTGTCCTCCTCGAGATACTCCTGTAGCTGGCGTCGCTCCGCGAGACGCTTGAGCAGCCGGTCGTTGAACGCGCGGGCCGAGTCCACACCGCTGTACCGGAGCAGGTGGTTCATCGCCACGACCTCGCAGATGACAGTCAGATTCTTGCCGGGGTTGAGCGGGACCGTGACCATCGGGAGGGTCACATCGAGCACGCGCGTCGTCTGGCCGTCGATCCCGGTGCGGTCGTACTCGCGGCCGGCGTCCCACGCGTCGAGCTGCACCACCACCTCGATGCGCTTCTGCTGCCGCACCGCCCGCACGCCGAACAGGGCACGGATGTCGATGAGCCCGACACCGCGGATCTCCATGTAATGCTGCGCCAGCTCGTGGCCGCGGCCGATCAGGACGTCGTTGCCGCGGCGCGTGATGTGGACGACGTCGTCCGCGACCAGGCGGTGGCCGCGCTCTACCAGGTCGAGGACGCATTCGCTCTTCCCGATCCCCGACTTGCCGAGGAACAGCAGGCCCACCCCGAACACGTCGGCGAGCGAGGCGTGCACGCTCGTGTTCGGCGCGAACACGTCATCCAGAAATGGCTTGAGCCGGCGGTAGAACTCCGCGGTCTTGAGCCGCGTGCGGATCACGGCGATGCCCTTGGCGCTGGCCAGCTCCACCAGGTCGGCCGGCGGCTCCTGGCCCTTGGAGATCACCACGCACGGCAGATCGAACGAGAACAGAGTCTCGAGCGCGCGGCGGCGCGCGGCGGCATCGAGCGAAGCGAGGTAGGTGACTTCGGTCTCGCCGAGGACGTGCAAGCGGTGCGCCGCGAACCGCTTGGTGTAGCCGGCCAATACCAGGCCCGGGCTCGACGCTTCCGCCGTCGGGATCTCGCGGTCGAGCCCGATGTCTCCCGTGAGTGCCTCGAGCTGCAGTGGATCGCCCTTCTGCTCGAGCAGGTCGCGCACCTTGGGCGCTTTCATGACGGGCGGCGCCGCTTGGGGGACTTGTCGAGCTGGCGGCGCACCCTGGCCACCGCGAGGTTGAGGGCGCTGCTCTGGTCGGTCCCGCGGGCGGTGCCGACGTGCAGTGCCCCACGGGCGGCGTGCAGCCGAACCTCCACCGTGGGCCGCCCGTGGTCGGCGTCGAACACCACGCGTGCATCGTGCGGCCGCGGCGCCACGCGCGCGAGACGCCCCAGCAGCGTGCGCGCCCGCGCGCGCAGCTCCGGCGCGAGCTCGCAGTGGCGTGCCGTGATGGTGATCCGCATGGTCAGCCTCCCTGCGCGATGACGCGGTGGAGATGGGCTTCCGTCGCCCGGGCGGCGCGCTCCCACGACAGGCGCTCCGCGAAGTCGCGCCCCGCGCTGCCGAGCCGCGCCACCAGCCCCGGATCGGCGGCCAGCGCGAGCATCCGCTGCGCCAGCGCCTGCGTGTCGCCGTGCGGTACCAGGAACCCGGTCTCCCCGTCCCGGACCGACTCCCGGAGACCCGGACTGTCGGAAGCGAGCGCAGGCGTCCCGCAGGCCGCCGCCTCTACGTTCGCGATACCCCACCCCTCCTTCGGGCTGGGAAACACCAGGGCCCATGCCCGCCGCAATCGCCGGCGCTTCTCCTCCTCCGACACGAAGCCCAAGAACCGCACCCCCTCGCGGATCCCCAAGGAGCCCGCGAGCCGCTCCAGCCGCGCCCGGTCGTCGCCTTGGCCTGCCACCTCGAGCACCAGATCGGGGCGCGTGGCCCAGGCCAGCGCCAGCGCGCGCAGTGCGATCTCCACTCCTTTATAACGCTTGAGGCGCCCCACGTACAAGAACGTGGGGGCGTCCGCTCGAGCCACCGTGGGGTCCGGGGCATACCACTCCGCGTCGACGCCGGGATAGATGACCGTGACGCGCTCCGCCGGAACGCCCCGGCGCACCAGGTCATCGCGGGTGCTCTCCGAAATCGCGTGGAACCAGGCGCGCCGATAGGCGCGCGGGATCGGCCGTTCGGCCGCCCAGACCACCGCCGCGATGGGCCAGCTCGCTTCGCGGAACGCGGTGGCGCCGAACAAATGCGGCACCAGCGCGCAGAACGGCCGGTCGGTGAGCCCGGCGAGAAAGAGCGGCAGCTTGTTGATGTCTTCGACGACCACGTCGTACCGGTTCAGGGCGAGCAGCCGGCGCACGGCGGAGCGCGCCCGCAGGGCGAACGTGTGGCGGCCGCCGACGCGGCGCACGCGCATGCCGTCGAGCTCGGCTTCCGGCGCCGTCCCAGGCCAGCCACTCGTGACCAGATCGACGGTGTGCCCCTGGCGCGCCAGGCGACCGAAGATCTCGTGCAGGTGAATTTCCGCGCCGCCGGCGTGCGGATTCTCCCGGTCATTCCAGTTGACGAGCAGGATTCTCACAGGGCGCCCGACTCCCGCGCCACCGCGTCGAGCACGCCATTCACGAACGCCGGCGCCTTCGCCCCGGCGAACCAATGGGCCAGCTTCACCGCTTCGTCGATCACCACGCGGGGCGGCGTCTCGCCCTCCTCGAGCTCGGCGAGCGCGAGCCGCAGGATGTTGCGCTCCACCACGCCCACCCGCTCGAGGCGCCAGTGCTCCGCGGCGGCGCCGACGCGGGTGTCGAATTCCGGAAGCCCGGCCACCGCCTTCGCCGCCAGGTCGGCACCGCGGTCGAATCCCGCGGGGGGGCGGCCGAAGCTCGTCGCGAGCCGGGCGACGACCGTCTCGATCGAGGGGTGGCCGGACAGGTCCCAGGCGTAGAGGAGTTGGAGCGCGCGCGCGCGAGCCTTAGTCTCGGGGCGCTGCACGGATGAGCTGGGCCAGGACGTCGGCCGTGGTGAGAGCGGCCTCGGCAGCCTCGTACCCCTTGTTACCGGCCGCTCCGCCGGCCCGCGCCAGGGCCTGCTCCAAGTTCTCCGTGGTGAGGAGCCCGAAGCCGACCGGGAGCCGATGGGCGAGGGCCACGTTCCCGAGCCCGCGCGTCGCCTCACCGGCGACGTACTCGAAGTGGGGCGTTTCGCCGCGGATCACACAGCCGAGCGCCACCAGCGCGGCGTAGCGCCCGCTCGCCGCCGCCGCCTCCGCCGCCACCGCCAGCTCGAACGCACCGGGCACCCAGATCACGTCGACCCGCGCGTCCGGTACGCCCTTCTCGCGCAGACACTGCCGCGCCCCTTCGAGCAGGCGGGTCGTCACGACCTCATTGTAGCGGCTGACCAGCACGGCCACGCGGACCTCACGCGGCGCGCGGGGCGATCCCTCGATCTCGGCCACGGTCAGTGCGTGAGCAGATGGCCGAGCTTGTCGCGTTTGACGTCCAGATAGGAGCGATTCTCGTCGGAGGGCGTCATCACGATCGGGACGCGCTCGACGATCTCGAGGCCGTAGCCCTCGAGCCCGACCAGCTTCATGGGATTGTTGGTGAGCACGCGAATGGAGGACAGCCCCAGGTCGAGCAGGATCTGCGCCCCGATGCCGTAGTTGCGGAGATCGGGCTTGAAGCCGAGCTCGCGGTTCGCCTCGACCGTGTCGTGCCCCGCGTCCTGCAGCTCATATGCCTTGAGCTTGTTCAGGAGACCGATCCCCCGGCCCTCCTGATCGAGGTACACCACGACGCCGCTCCCCTCCGCGGCGATCATCCGCATGGCGGACTGCAGCTGCCAGCCACAGTCGCACCGCCCCGAGCCGAACACGTCGCCGGTGAGACACTTGGAGTGCATCCGCACCAGCACCTTGGGCCGGTCCCGCACGTCCCCGAACACCAGCGCGATGTGCTCCGCCGGGTCCACATCGTTGCGGTAGCCGAGGATGCGGAACTCGCCGTAGCGGGTGGGCAGCCGCGCCTCGGCCACGCGATGCACCAGCCGCTCGTGGGCCAGCCGGTACGCCACGAGCTGCGCCACCGTAATGAACGAGAGCCCGTGCCGGGCCGCGACGCGCTCGAGATCGGGCCGCCGCGCCATCGACCCGTCGGCGTTCAATACCTCGCAGATCACGCCCGCAGGGTAGAGCCCCGCGAGGCGCGCCAGGTCCATGCTCGCCTCGGTCTGGCCGACGCGTTGCAGCACCCCCCCCGGCCGCGCCCGCAACGGGAACACGTGCCCGGGACGCCGCAGGTCGGCCGGCACCGTGGCGGGATCGATCGCGACGCGGATGGTCGCTGCGCGGTCGGCCGCGGAGATGCCGGTCGTCACCCCGAAGCGGGCCGCCGCGTCGATCGAGACGGTGAAGGCCGTCTCGTGCGCCTCGGTATTGTGCTCGGCCATCTGGGTGAGCCCGAGTGCCTGGCACCGCTCCGGCATGAGCGTGAGGCAGATGAGCCCACGCCCGTGCGTCGCCATGAAGTTGATCATCTCGGGCGTGACCTTTTCGGCGGCGCCGACCAGGTCGCCCTCGTTCTCGCGGGTTTCGTCGTCGGCGACGATCACCAGCTTGCCTGCGCGGATGTCCGCGATGGCTTGCGTTATGTTGTTGTGCGACATAGTTGCCTCACGTACTTCCCGAGCACGTCACCCTCCACGTGAACCCGATCGCCGACGCGGAGTGTTCCGAGCGTCGTATGCTCGCGCGTGAACGGGATGAGCGAAATCTGCACCGAGTCGCGACCCGGCAGATCGTTGATCGTCAGACTCACGCCGTCCACGGTGACGGCGCCGTGCGGAATCGAGATCTCCCGCACCGCCTGCGGCACACGCAGGTCGAAGACCCATGCGTCCCCGGCGCGCGCGACCCGCTCCACGACCGCGACGCCGTCCACGTGCCCCTGCACGATGTGGCCACCCAACCGATCGGTGGCGCGCAGCGCCCGCTCCAGATTCACCGGGCGGCCCACCGTGTATTCCCCGAACAGCGTCCGCCCCTCGGTCGTCTCCACCACGTGCACCGCGAAGCCGCCCTTCAGCACCCGCTCGACCGTGAGACACGCGCCGTTGACGGCGATGCTCTCACCCTGCTTGATGCCCTTGTACGGAGCACGGATCGCGAGCGTCAACCCCGTTTCCCGTTTCCCGTTTCCCCTGTCCCGGGTCGCTTTCGCGATCCGTCCTACGGCACTCACGATCCCGGTAAACATATCCGCCTGTCCAATACCAATAATGTATCGGGGCCCAGAGCGCGGCGCTCCACGGGGACCCAGCGCGGGGCCGCCGCGAGCGGCGCCGCCACCACGCCGGGAAAGGCCGGAACGGCGGCCTCGCCGAGCCAGACCGGCGCCTGCACCCAGTAGAGGCGGTCCACCAGGCCGTCGACGAGCAGCTTGGCGCCGAGGGCTCCGCCCCCTTCGCACAGCACCGACTCGACCCCCGCCTCCCGGAGCTGGCGCAGGCCGTGGGCGAGCGAGCTGGGGCGGAACACGCGCACGCCGCTCTGCTCGAGCAGCGAGACACTGGCGGGTGGCGCGTCGGGCGACGACATGACCCAGGTGGGCACCTCGCGCGCCGTTTTCACCAGGTCGGCGGTCTGGTTGAGCATGGCGCGGCGGTCGAACACGACCCGCAGTGGTGGCTTGCGCGGCGTCACAGGACCGCGCACGGTGAGCTGCGGGTTGTCGCGCAGGGCCGTCATGCCGCCGACCGCGATGGCGTCGAAGCCCGCGCGCAGCCAGTGGACGTACTCCCGCGCCGCTTCGCCCGAGACCCAGCGCGAGCTGCCGGCGGCGTCGGCAATGCGGCCGTCGATCGACGTCGCCAGCTTGAGGGCGACGAAGGGCCGCTCCTCCTGCTCGCGCGCAAACAGGAAGGGAGCGTTGAGCGCGGCCGCGGCTTCGGCGAGCAGGCCGATCGAGACGATCACACCCTTGGCGCGGAGCACGCCCGCCCCGCCCTGCGCTTCCGGATCAGGGTCTCGCACAGCCGCGACGACGCGCGCGACGCCCGCCGCGACGATCGCGTCGGTGCAGGGCGGCGTCTTGCCGTGGTGCGCGCACGGCTCGAGGTTCACCACGAGGGTGGCGCCGCGGGCCCGCGCGCCCGCCGCCTCCAGCGCCACGACTTCGGCGTGCGGGCCGCCGTACTCGGCGTGGTAGCCCTCCGCGACGACGCTGTCTCCCGCGAGCACGACGGCACCGACCAGGGGGTTCGGAGCAACGCGCCCCCAACCCCGGCGTGCGAGGTCGAGGGCGCGTTGCATCGCCGCCCGTTCGGGCGGTCGCTCAGAAGCCGAACCGGACGCCGAGCCCTCCGAAGACATGTGCCGCCTTGGGATCGAAGCCTGAGAACTGCGTGACATAGCTCTGGTCTTTGCCGGCCTGCAAGCCGACCTCACCAACGAGCTTCAACACGGAAAGGGACAGTCCGCCGTCCACGAACACCAGGGCACGCGTGTTCGTCGGATTGATCACCACGGTCCGCGTGGTGGTGGGGCTGTCATAGAACCGGATGTTGGTGTTGCTCGACTTGTAGCGGTCGAATCCGATTCCGGCCGCGAGATCTACCAGAAGGAACTTCCATCCCGCCACGGCGCGATAGCTGTCGCTCGTCAGATCCATCGTGAACTCGAACTGATCGCCAGTACCCGGCGCCGGGCCGAGCGTGCCGTATCGGAGACGCGGCAGAGTGCGATGCATCCAGCTCACCGAGACGGCTGGGATAGGGAAGCCTCCGTTGATAACACCGACGCGCGCCCCGTAGCCGATCCCCAGCGCCGCGTCGCCGATATGGGCGGCGCTCGAATCCACGGAGAGATCCCGGATTCCCGTCGGCAGGATCAGCGCGGAGCCGAGCACGTCGACTGAGAGAAGGCCGCCGCCCAAGCCCTTGACCAGCCCGAGCGCGCCTTCGACCATCGGCGCGGGGACCGCGCCGTTGAAGCTCGACGGCACGGGCGACTGGTTCGTGGCGGTGGGATCGGGAAGGGCCGCTTTGATCGCGTTCACCCGCGCGGTGAGCGCGACGTGCCCGAGCCCGCCGAGGGTGCGACCCGTCCCGAGCACGGGGTTACCACCAGTCACAATCATGCCGGCGAGAGGATAGAACGCCCGCACCGCGTCTACGGCTGTGTTGCAAGCGCCCGTTGCGCCCGGGAAAGCGATGCCGTTGCACTGCGGCTCCTGTGCCGCCAGGGGAGCCACCACGAGGATCAGTGTGAGTACTAACTCGATTCGCTGCATATGGCCCCCTACCGTTTTGAGAACGTCACTCCCTTGGTCCCCGCCCGGATCTCCCCGACGATCCACGCCTCCACGCCGGCGCGCGTAGCGGCGGCGATCGCCGCTTCGGCGTCGTCGCGCCCGGCGACGGCGATCATGCCGATGCCGAGATTGAACACGCGCCGCATCTCGCTGAGCGACACGTCTCCCGCGCGCATCAGCACGCGGAACACCGTGGGCCACGGCCATCCCCCTGCGTCGACCACGGCCTCCGCGCCGGCCGGCAGCACGCGCACCAGATTGCCGGCGATGCCGCCGCCGGTAATGTGGGCGAGGGCGTGCACGCGGGAGATGATCGGGGTCACCGCCGCGGCGTAGCTGCGGTGGACGTCCAGCAACACCTGGGCCACGGTGCGGCTGGTGTCGGGGAACTCGTCGAGCACGTCGAGCCGCAGCGAGTCGAACACGATGCGGCGGGCCAGCGTGTATCCGTTGGTATGCAGTCCGTTCGACGCGTAGCCGATCAACACGTCGCCCGGGCGCACCAGGTCGCCGTGCAGCGCCGCCCGTTCTTCGACCACGCCGACGATCGTGCCGGCGAGATCATAGTGCCCGGGCTGGTACAGGTCGGGAAGCTGTGCGGTCTCGCCCCCGGCGAGCGTCATGTCGTGGGCGCGGCAGCCGCGCGCTACGCCCGCGACGATCGCCGCGACGACCTCGGGCTCGAGCTGCCCCGTGGCCACGTAATCGAGGAAGGCGAGGGGCGTCGCTCCGTGCACCAGGATGTCGTTGACGCAATGGTTGACGAGATCTTCGCCGACCGTGTCGTGGACGCCGGCGCGCGCGGCGACGAGCAGCTTGGTACCGACACCGTCGGTCGAGAGGACGAGCACCGGCCGCTCGTACCCGGGCGGCACGCGCACCATGCCGCCGAAGGCGCCGATCGCGCCGAGTGCCAGCGGCGTGCGCGTGGTCCGCACCAGGGCCGCGATGCGGCGCTGGGCCTCCTCCGCCGCATCGAGCCGCACGCCGGCGGCGGCGTAGTGCTCCGTCACGGGACCCGACCCTCATCCACGTCGAAGTGGACGAGGTCCTTGAAGCCCCGCACCCGGGCCCGCACGTCGGCCAGCGTCACGTGCTCGAACCCCTGGACGCCGAACGCTTCGACCGCGAACGAGCCCATCGCCGCCCCGTACACCATCGCGCGCCGCAGGTTGGGAGGCGCGAGGTCGTCGGTCGCGGCGAGATACGCCATGAACCCGCCCGCGAACGCATCACCCGCGCCGGTGGGGTCGAACACCTCCTGGAGCGGATAGGCCGGCACCTTGAAGGTCGTGTCGCGATCCACCAGCAGCGCCCCGTGCTCACCCTGCTTGATCACGGCCATTTTGGGCCCCCGCTCGAGCACCCAATGCGCCGCCCGGTAGATGTTCCAGTCACCGGAGAGCTCGCGTGCCTCGGCGTCGTTCACCATGAGGATGTCGATGTGGCGCAGCAGCTCGAGCAGCAGGTCGCGCTTCGAGTGTATCCAGTAGTTCATCGTGTCGCAGGCCACGAGCGCCGGGTGCGGGATCTGGTCGAGGACGCCCAGCTGCAGCTCCGGGTCGATGTTTCCGAGGAACACGTGGCGCGCGCGACGGAACTTCTCCGGGAGCTTGGGCCGGAACTGGGCGAACACACCGAGGCGCGTGTCGAGCGTCTCGCGGCTCGATAGGTCGTACGAATACTTCGCCTTCCACCGGAACGACTCGCCCGCGGCTTGCTCGACACCCGAGAGGTCGACGCCGCGTGCCTCGAGCGACTTGAGCGCGGCGAGCGGGTAGTCGCTCCCCACGACGCCCACGACCTGCACCGGGTGCAGGATCGCGCCGGCGGCGGCGAAGAAGACCGCCGACCCGCCCGGTGCGTCCGCCGTCTCGCCGAACGGGGTCGCCACCGAGTCCAGGGCGATCGAGCCCACCACGAGCAAGCTCACGTCACATCCGATCCGGGGCGCTGATCCCGAGCAGGCGCAGGCCGTTGCCGAGCACCTGGCGCACCGCGGCCGCCAGCGCCAGGCGCGCCGCCTCTTCCGGCTCGCCCAGCACGCGATACTTGTGGTACCACGCGTGGGCGATGCGGGCCAGGCCTTCCAGATAGCCGGTGAGGCGGTGAGGCTCCAACGCTTGGGCGGCGCCGGCCACGATCGCGGGAAACTCGGCCAGCTCCTTCATCAGCTCGAGCTCCTCGGGCTCGTCCAGCCGCGTCACGTCGGCCCCCTGGGGCACCACGGCGTCGGGCGCGCGGCCGGCGACCCGGAAAATCCCGCTCATGCGGGCGTGGGCCATTTGGACATAGAAGACCGGGTTCTCCTCCGTCTGACTCTTGGCGAGGTCGACGTCGAACACGAGGTGCGAGTCGCCGCGGCGCATCAGGAAGAAGTAGCGGACGGCGTCGCGGCCCACTTCGTCCACCAGCTCGCGCAGGGTCAGGTAACTCCCGGCCCGCTTGGACAGCCGCATTTCCTGCCCGCCCTTCATCACCGTCACCATCTGGTGCAGGACGTACTCGGGATAGCCGGTCGGAATCCCCATGTCCAGCGCCTGCAGGCCGATGCGTACCCGCGTGACCGTACTGTGGTGGTCGGCGCCCTGCACGTTGATCGCGCGCGAGAACCCCCGCTCCCACTTGTCGACGTGATAGGCCACGTCCGGCAGAAAGTACGTATAGTCCCCGCCTTTCTCGGCCCGCTTTCGCATCACGCGGTCCTTGTCGTCGCCGAAATCGGTCGTCCGGAGCCAGAGGGCGCCGTCCTGCTCGTACGTGTGCCCGGCCGTCACCAGCCGGCCCAGCGTCTGCTCCACCTTGCTCGTCGCGTACAGCGACGACTCGAGGAAGTAGACGTCGAACTTGACCCCGAGCGCCTGGAGGTCGTGGTCCTGCTCCTCGCGGAGCTGCTGCACCGCGAAGCGGCGCACCGCGTCGAGGTCGGCACCCTCGGGATCTTCCGGTTGCCCGGCGAGGTAGCGTTCCGCGATCTCGCGGATGTACTCCCCGTGATATCCGCCCTCCGGCAGCGGGGCCGCCTGCCCGCGCTGCTCCCGGATCCGGGCCTGCACGCTGCGCGCCAGATTGGCGATCTGCACGCCGCCATCGTTGTAGTAGAACTCCCGCGTCACCCGCCAGCCGGTCCATTCGAGCAGGGCGGCGATCGCATCGCCCAGGGCCGCCTGCCGACCGTGTCCCACGTGCAGCGGGCCCGTCGGATTCGCCGACACGAACTCGACGTTGACGGGCTTCCCGACCCCCCCGTCGCTGCGCCCGTACCGCTCGCCCGCCGCAAGCACGGCGGCGACCACCGAAGTGAGCTGCTCCTCGGCGAGGAAGAAATTGATGAACCCCGGCCCCGCGACGGCCATCTGACGCACCAGGCCCTGTGGCAGCTCGAGCGCCGCGACGAGCCGCTCGGCCACGGCTCGCGGCTTCTGGTTGAGCGACTTGGCAAGGGTGAGCGCCAGATTGGTGGCGACATCCCCGTGCGCCGCGTCGCGCGGGCGCTCCAGCTCGACCGCGGACGCGGACACGGACGCACCCAGCCGCGCCGCCGCCGTCGCCAGCGCCGCGCGGATCGCCTCGTGCGCCCTCACTTGTCGCCGGAGGGCTTTTTCTTCTTGGCGCTGTCGGGCCTCGACTCGGTCGCGGGCTTCGCCTCGGGCTTCGCCTCGGGTTTCGACTCGGGCTTGGATCCCTCCGTCGATTCAGGGTTCCCGCTGCCGGCACGCTTGTAGTCGTTGATGTAGAAACCGGAACCCTTGAAGACCAGACCCGTCCCTCCCGATATCTGACGCTCGGCCAGCTTGCCGCACGTGGGACACTTCACCCGCCGCTGGTTGTTCATCGTCGGGTAGAACTTTTCAAAGGCATGCCCGGCCGGGCACTTGTACTCGTAGGTCGGCATCGCACAACAACTTAGCCGGGTGACCGGGCGGGGTCAATGTGCCCGCGCGAGCACCATCCACGCGGCCAGCGTGGCCGTCTTCTCGTCCGCGCGCCAGGGCCCTTCCACCGTCCGCCCCAGCTCCGCCACTACGCGCCTGAGCTCGGCGGGCGTGCGCCTGAGCCGGGCCGCCGCCGCCTCATATAGGCCGCGCTCGACGTGCGTCGTACAGTCCAGGCGAGCCTTCCCCGCCGCGCGCACCAGTGCCGAGCGAAACAACTGCCCCTCGAGTGCGTGGGCCCGGATGTGATCGTTGCCGATGGAAGCCGGGTCGATCACGCTCCCCACGACCAGGGCGAGCCCGCGCACCGTCCGACCCTGGACGCGATAGCGCGCGAGCAGCTGCGTGAGTGAGCGCCGTGCGACGCGCTCGACGATCCCTCGCAGCCGGCGCTCGAGCGCCGTCCGGTCGCCCTGACGGGCGCCCATGACGGCGTGGTATGGTTGGCGGGAGGTTGGCACGGACGCGTCGCTCAACTCGAGGACCTGCCGATCCACCACGCGGGGGGAGCGCGCGGGGCCCATCACGAGTACGGCCGTCGCCCAGCCGGACTTGACCCGGCAGCCGACGACGGCGCGTCCTAGAACTCGCGCTTCTTCATCTCCGAAAAGAAGTCGCGCAGCTCGAGGTCTTCCTCCCGCTCGGGCGGCAGCGTGTCGTCGTAGCGGCGGCGCTTGTTGGGCTTCGCCTTGGCGGCCTTGGCGGCGTTCTTCTTCGCCAAGGCGGCCAGCTTGCGGTCGTCCCCTTTGGACATCGCTCGCACTCCTGGCTGGCAGAGTTGGTAACTGTAAGCTGCGGAGGACACACCACGTCCCGCAATGGGGGTTACGCCGCGACGCGGCCGGCGCGGATCCCCAGCGGCCAGCGGGCCAAACGGCGCCGCTCCGGACCGCCCCACTCGGGGCCCAGGCGATCGAGCAACGGGGCCACCGGGTCGTGACCCCTCGCGGAGCGGTAGCGCAGCACCGCGGACCAGGTGCCGAGATAGCCGCCCAGCTGCGTCAGAGTCAGCTCCGCCTCCATGGTGACCGGCGGAAGCGGGAGCTCGGCGAACGGAAAATCGATGGTGCGGTAGCCCGCGTCGACGAGCGCGCGCTCCGGCGGCCAGTAGGGGCCCACGGTCCGCTCGTAGAACGCGTGGATCGGCTCGTCCAGGCCGCCGGCGCCGAGCTCGAGCAGTCCGTAGCACCACGCGGCGACGACCCCGCCCGGAACGAGCACCCGCCGCGCCTCCGCGTAGAACCCGGGGCGGTCGAGCCAGTGGAGCGCCTGTGCGACCGTCACCAGCTGCACGGACTGCGGCGCCAACCCGCTCGCGTCCGCCGAGGCCTGGCGATAGCGCACGTGGGGATGTGCGAGCGCGGCGGCCAGCTGCGCCGCGCTCGCGTCCGTCGCCACGACCTGCGCGAAGTGCTCGGCCAGCCCGATCGCCGCCTGGCCGCTGCCCGTAGCGCAGTCCCACGCCATGTGACGCCCCGGCGCGTGGTCGGCCAGGGCCGCGAACAACGCCGCCGGGTAGCGCGGTCGAAACGCCGCATAGGCCGGCGCCGCCGAAGCGAACTGGTCGCGAAAGCCCGGCGGCGTGCGATCCCCTCGCTGTCTTAGTGTTGAGGGAGCGGTGCCGCACGGAGCCCGGCGAGCGCGCGGTCGTGGAGCGAGCCCAGCAGCGTCTGGGCGGTGATCGCACCGATCAGGGCGGTGAACATGTCCCACTGCGTGTCCCACACGTCGCCCTGGGTGCCCAAAAACGCTTCAGCTGAGGAGCCGCCGGCGACGGCAACCCACCATTCGATGAACTCGTAGCAGGCGCTGATCGCGAGGCAGACGGCCGTGACGAGGACGAACAGCCAGCGGCCCGGGCGCAGCGGCGACGTCCGCAGGAGGATCTCGCGGGCCACGATGGCCGGCACGAAGCCCTGCGCGAAGTGGCCCAGCCGATCATAATCGTTGCGGGCCAGTCCGAACGCCTGTTGCGCCCAGGCGCCCAGCGGGACGCGCGCGTACGTGTAATGACCGCCTACCACAAGAATGATGGCGTGGATGGCCAGCAGCGTGTAGGCGAGGTGCGTGAGGGGAAAGCGTCGGTGCGTCGCGACCAACAGCGGCGCGCCGATCAGGATGGGAAAGATCTCCAGCCACCAGGTCTTCCGATCGTACGGGGCCAGGCCCGAGAGCAGTAGCGCGCCCAGTACCGCGACCAGCAGGACGAGCGGGTAGCGCCTCATCGGGTGACCGCGGCGCTACGGCGGGCCCGGCAGCGGGCTTCGTCGGCCTAGTGCGGCCACAGCCATCCCAGGGTGGCGGCCGTAAGCAGCGCGTAGATCAGCCCGTCCACCGTCGCCTTGGTCGTCGTGAGCCAGGAGCGGCGGTACCAGATCGACATCTGCCACAGGGCGAGCGCGTAGCCGACGAACGCGGTGACGCCGGCGAAGCAGAACACGCTCCGGAACGGAGCGCCGGGAGGCAGCGCGCGCCCCGCGACGTAGCCGGCGAAGCAGCCGACGACCACGGCGTAGACGAACCACTGGACGAGCTGCTTCCCCATGGACATGGGGCCGCCTGGCCACACGGTGAGCATCAGGACAGGGCCCTTCTTGAGCTTTTCGACGAACTGCGGGGTGCGCATTTCCTCCCGGCTCGACGGGCGGGGCATCATGTAGTCCCCCGGCGGGATGGCGAGCGGGCGGAGCGCATCCATGACACGGTCTTCGTTCGCCAGCTTGGGGTAGTCGCTCTTGTGCCAGGGCGACAGCATGTGGATGCCGGAGCTGACGACGAACACCAGCACCGCCGAGACCAGGATAGGAAGCCACAGCGTCAACAGGCCGGTCATGAGGACCTCCGCTTATTGCGGCTGCCGCACCGTCCGCAGATACGGTTTGTGCGTCTTGAAGCCCTGCGGGTACTTCTTTTTCGCGTCCTCATCCGAGACCGAGGCCGGGATGATGACGTCCTGACCGGGCTTCCAGTTCACGGGCGTCGCGACGGTGTGCCGGGCCGTGAGCTGCACCGAGTCGAGCAGCCGTAGCACCTCGTCGAAGTTGCGCCCGGTGCTCATCGGATAGACGATCATCGCCTTGACCTTCTTGTCCGGCCCGACCACGAACACCGAGCGCACGGTGGCGTTCTCCGCCGCGGTGCGCTTCCCACCGGTCGCGTTGGGGTGAATCATGTCGTACAACTTGGCGACGGTCAGCTCGGGATCGCCGATGAGGGGGTAGTTGACTGCGTACCCCTGCGTTTCCTTGATGTCGCCGAGCCAGCGCTCGTGATCGCTCACCGGGTCCGCGCTCAATCCGATGATCTTCGTGTTGCGCTTGTCGAACTCCGGCTTGAGGCGCGCCATGTACCCCAGCTCCGTGGTGCACACTGGGGTGAAGTCCTTGGGATGGGAGAACAGAATCGCCCACTTGTCGCCCACCCATTCGTGAAAGTGGATCGTGCCCTCGGTCGTCGTGGCGGTGAAATCGGGGGCCTCGTCACCAATGCGGATTGCCATAGCTGGTCTCCTCTTTCCAGCAGACCTGGCATAAACTGCGGCCTCGCCCGGCCGCCGCAAGGACCCTGCCCTTCGCCCTGCGTGCCGGCTGCCGCCGACTGCTAGCGTCCCGCGTTCGCCAGGTCCGCGACGGTACCCGCGAGCGTGCGCACCTTCCCCTGATCCGCCGCGGCCGGCGCATCGCCCGTGAGCTGGGTGACGAGCTGCGTGAGGGCATCCCGACGCTGCGGTCCGGACAGCCGCTCGGCGCGGGCCAGCGCGGCGCGAGCGGCCGCCACCTTGGCGGACGCCAGTCCGTCCGAGCGCGCCAGCTGGTCCAGGTACGCGCGCGCCACCACGAAACTGGCGGGCCACACCAGCTTCGGCTGGTCTTGGACGTTCAGGTAGTCGAAGTGCACCAGTTTGGCGGCGTCGATCTCGTTCTGCGACAGCAACCCGCTCGGCAACAGCTCGAACACGTCGAGTCCGCGCCCGATTTCGGAGCTCACGATGTAACCGTTGTACCAGTAGGCGGACCAGGACCCTGCGCCCACCAGCTTGGTCGAGTCCATGGGGCCGCGATCGAAGTACGCGATTTCCTTGGGATTGGCGGGATCGGTCCAGTCGAACACGGAGATGCCGCCCTGATACCAACCCTGGGCCATGATGTCGCGCCCCGGCACGGGGACGAGCGAGCCGTTGTGCGCCACGCAGTTCTCGAAGGGCGTCTGCGGCGCGGGCATCTTGTAGTAGCTCCGGAACGTCATCGCGCTGCTCGTCACCGAAAAGATCGCGTCGGCTCCCCACTCGGGCTTGTCGGTTGCGCGGCACTTGGGCTGCAGACCCCCGCCCCACTCGTCGGTGAACAGCAGCTTCGTGCCGTCGTTGTTGAACGTCGCCGAGTGCCAGAA
>Ga0070698_100000361_pt1 | contig 47123 bp, 51 predicted proteins | sample KBSK1502metaG_FD_65477 | JGI IMG/M metagenome (GOLD analysis project Ga0070698, IMG submission 65477) | Corn, switchgrass and miscanthus rhizosphere microbial communities from Kellogg Biological Station, Michigan, USA - KBS K1-50-2 metaG | ecosystem: Host-associated > Plants > Roots >...
TGTACGTCGGCACGACGACCGAGATCATCAGCGGCCTACTGTACGGAGGCCCATGCGGGTCGTCTTCGATGCGCGACATCTCCAGACGGTGAGCCGCACGCGCGGCATCGGACGCTACTCACGCAATCTGCTCGCCGCCTTCGCGCGCCGGGCGCCGAATGACATCGCGTGGACGCTGCTCACGCTCGGGAACTTCCCGGCCGCGGATCCATCACCGCTCCCGCCGCATGGCACGCGCGCGACCCTTCGCGTGCGGCGCCCGGAGCTCACGATGCTTGTCCTCGATCCGCTGCTGCTCCCGTTCGAGCTTGCCGGTCAAGGTGACCTCTATCACTCGGTCCAGCTCGGGCTCCCCGCGCGATCGCGGATGCCGGTCGTGCTCACGATCCACGACCTCGCGCCGCTGCGCTGGCCCAAGCACTACCTGCGGCTTCCGTACGCCGCGCTCGGCCACGCCTGGCAGTACGCGCTCGCGAAGCGCGCCGACGCGATCATCGCCGTCTCGGAGGCGACGAAGGCGGACGTCGTCGCGCGGCTCCACATCCCCGCGGAACGCATCCGCGTGATCCCGGAGGCCGTCGACACGTCTTTCGATCCACCATCACACGAGATCGGTGCGTCCGTTGCCCGCGAACGATTCGGTGTCCCGGGTCGCTACGTCCTCTACGTCGGTCAGTTCGATCCGCGGAAGAACATGGCCGGGCTGTTCGGAGCGTTCGCGCGCGCTGCCGAACGTGATCGGGATCTGCGGCTCGTCGTGGTCGGCACGCTCGGCCGCCTCGCGCCGCTCATGCGCTCGGCGCTCGACGCCTCGCGGCTCGACCCGTCGCGCGTCGTCATGGCAGGCGCGGTCGATGACCGGACGCTCGCCGCGCTCTACGCCGGCGCGGAATGCTTGCTGCACGCGGCGTGGTTGGAGGGATTCGGCCTCACCGCGCTCGAGTCGCTCGCGGCGGGCACGCCCGTGGTCGCGTACCGCGCCGGCGCGGTCGCGGAGGTCGTCGGTGACGCGGGCGTGCTCGTCGACGACGATGATCCGTCGGCCCTCGGCGAAGCGCTCGTGACGCTGCTCGACGACGAGGCCCTGCGGTCGCGTGTTGCCGGACAGGCGAAGGCGCGGGCCGCGCGCTTCAGCTGGGATCGCGCCGCGGACGACACGCTCGCGGTGTACCGCGCCGTTCGCTGACGCGCGCGGTAGCATGTGGGTGAGCCCGCATCGCGGGCTCGCAGCACGTTCAGGGGAGATCTCGTGGCACGCCGCATCCCGCTCCCGCGACTGACCCAGCGCCAGCGTCAAGCCCGCTGGCAGCGCGAGCGCCGCCAGCAGACGATCATCATCGTCGTGTTCACGGTGCTGCTCTGCAGCGCCGTCGGGCTCATGGTCTGGGCCGGCACGAACCGCTACTACGACGCGAACCTGAAACCCGCCGCGCTCATCGACGGGCACGTCCTCCCGTACCGCCTCTACTACCACGAACGCGACTACGAGCTCGTGAAGTTCTACCAGGACAACGGCGTCCCGGTCGCGGCGCAGAACGATCCACAGGTCGCGCAGCAGAAGACGGATTACGACGGCATCGCGATCAACTCGCTCGTCGAGCAGGCGTTGCTCGATGCCGTCGCGCGGAGCGACAGCTACGCGATCTCCAGCGCGGACTTGCGCGCGAACTACGACGACAACTTCGGCCAGTTCAACTCGCGGCACATCCTCGTGAAGATCGACGATGCCGCCACGGACAAGGCCGCGGCCGACGCTGCTGCGCTCGCGAAGGCCCAGGACATCGAGAAGCAGCTCAAGGCGGATCCGAATAACCAGGATCTCTGGAACACGCTCGCGAAGTCTTCGGACGACACGGGGTCGAAGGACACCGGCGGCGCCATCGGCTGGGTGAGCAAGGGTCAGCTCGTCGCGCCGTATGACGAGGCCGCGCGCAAGCTCGCGATCGGCGCCATCTCGGATCCGGTGAAGTCCGATTTCGGCTATCACGTGATCCAGGTGACCGAACGCCGCGGCGCCGAGTCGAACCCGCTCATCCAGCGCTGGCTCACGAGCGGCTTCGGGCAGGACGAGATCCTCCAGCACACGCGGTACGACCTGCTCCGGGAGCACTACACGGCGGTCGCGCAGTCGCAGTCGGCGACCTCGCCGACGGAGCAGATCCACGTCCTCCACATCCTCATCAGCGTGCCGGCGCCGACGAGTCAGGTGCCGACGGACTTCACGAACGCCCTCAAGAAGATCGGCGACGTGAAGGCCGCGATCGACGCGGGCACGGACTTCGCGGCGGTCGCGAAGAAGTACAGCGAGGACACCACCGAGGCGGCGAACGGAGGCGACGCGGGCTGGTTCGCGCGCGGGCAGCTCGACAGCGTGACGAAGGAGAACGAGCTGTTCGCCCTCGCGCCGGGCACGGTGAGCCGGCAGTTCACGAACTCGAGCGCCGCCGAGTTCTACAAGGTGATCGAGAAGGACCCGGCGCGCGCGCTGACCGACGATCAGAAGACGAAGATCCACGACAGCGCCTACGCGTACTGGTTCGACAAGAATCGCCGCGTGCACGACATCCGGAAGCTCGTGCCGGGCTATGAGTTCGAGCCCTAGCGAGCTCCTGCGCGCGGTCCTCGCGGTGTGGCCCGGCGGCGTCGACGTCGTCGTGGCATCCGCGCTCGACGCGCACGCGTTCTCGACGACTCGGACCGTCGCGATCGCACTGGACGTGCCGCCCGATCGGACGCTGTTGCTGCGGCACTACCCGGCCGAGGTCGTCGACGCCGCAGCGACCGTTGACGGCTTCCTCATCCTGCCGCCACGCGATCCGTACGCGGACCTCGCATCGCTCGGGACCATCGCCCGGATCGCCGAGCGGCTGCGCGCGCCCGGCGGCTGCCCGTGGGACCGCGAGCAGACCCACGCGAGCTTGCGCCCGCACCTTCTCGAGGAGGCGTACGAGGCCCTCGAGGCGCTCGACCGCGGTGATCTCGAGACGCTCCGTGACGAGCTCGGCGACCTGCTCTTCCAGATCGCCATCCACGCGCAGATCGCGAGCGAGGCCGGCGCCTTCGACCTCACCGACGTGTCGCGATCGATCGGCGAGAAGCTCATCCGCCGCCACCCCCACGTCTTCGCCGGCACGAGCCTCGAGGGCAAGGACCTCCTCGTGCAGTGGGAGCAGATCAAGCGCGACGAGAAGGCGCGGACCTCGATCCTCGACGGGGTCCCGCGCTCGTTGCCGGCGCTCTTCGCCGCCGAGCGGCTGCAGGAGCGCGCCGCGCGGGTGAAGCTCCGCCCGCCGCGCATCGAGCTGCCGCTCGACATCGACGATCCCGAGTTCCTCGGCGAGCTGCTCTTCGATCTCGTCGCCGAAGCGCGCGATCGCGGCTTCGACGCCGAGACCGCGCTCCGCGAGGCGAACGAGCGCTTCGCGTCGCATGTGGCGAGGGTGGAGCAGCGCGCGAAAGCCGCGGGTCGCGAGCTCGAGTCGTACACCGATGCGGAGCTGCGCGGGCTGTGGGAGGCGACGAATGGCGAAGTTCAAGCGGCCTGACGGTCGCGCGGCAGACGCCCTGCGGCCCGTCACGATCGAGGTCGGCGTCTCGAAGTTCGCCGAGGGTTCCGCGCGCATCGCGTTCGGCGACACGATCGTCCTCTGCCTCGCGACGCTCACCGATAGCGTGCCGCGGTTCCTCGACGGGAAAGGCACCGGCTGGATCACCGCGGAGTACGCGATGCTCCCGCGGAGCACCCCGGAGCGGAGCCAGCGCGAGAGCATCGCCGGCCGGCCGGGCGGCCGCACGTTCGAGATCCAGCGGCTCATCGGCCGCGCGCTCCGGACGACGATCGACCTCAAGGCGCTCGGCCCGCGCAGCGTCACGGTCGACTGCGAGGTCCTCCAGGCGGACGGTGGGACGCGCACCGCGGCGGTGACCGGCGGGTACGTCGCGCTCGCGCATGCCCTGCGGAAGATGTCGCCGAGCCCGCTCGTGAACCAGGTCGCCGCGGTCTCCGCCGGATTCGTCGAGGGCGAGCTCATGCTCGACCTGGCGTACGCCGAGGACTCGATCGCCGACGCCGACGTGAACGTCGTCGCGACCGACAAGGGCGAGCTCGTCGAGGTGCAGGGCACGGCCGAGAAGAAGCCGTTCACGCGCGCCGACTTCGATCGCGTGCTCGCGCTCGCGATGGCCGGCATCGATCAGCTCATGGACGCCCAGCGCCGCGCTCTGCGGTGACCGCGAAGCTCCTCCTCGGAACGCGCAACGCCGGCAAGATCGCGGAGCTCCGCGCGCTGTTGCGCGGACTGGAGCTCGACCTCGTCACACTCGACGACCTTCCGACCGCGCCGACCGAGCCGGCCGAGGACGCGACGTCGTATGAAGGGAACGCGATCGCCAAAGCGGTCGCGTACGCGCGGACCACCGGGCTCCGGGCGATCGCCGACGACTCAGGCCTCGAGGTCGATGCGCTCGGCGGCGCGCCAGGCGTCCGCAGTCGCCGGTTCTTCGGTGACGACGCGACGCCAGAGGACCGCAATCGGATGCTCCTCGGGCTCCTCGATGGCGTGACCCATCGGAGCGCGCGCTTCATCGCGGTCATCGCGCTCGCGCAGCCCGACGGACGGGTCGAGACGTTCGACGGCGAGGTGCGGGGCGAGATCGCCAAGGCGCCGCGCGGCGAGGACGGCTTCGGCTACGACCCGGTGTTCGTGATCGCCGGGGACGGACGGACGATGGCCGAGGTCCCGCGCGCGGAGAAGAACGCGATCTCGCATCGCGGCCTCGCCGCGGCGAAGCTCCGCGCCGCGCTCGGCTCAGGCCGATGAGCGCCCGCGCGATCCACGTCGTTGAGTACGTGGCCCTCGCGCTGGTCCTCGCCGGCGTCGCGTACATCCAGCGGGAACAGCTCGGCGTCCTGTTCTGGATCCTGCTCGTCGGTCCGGACATCGGGCTCGTCGTCGCGCCGCTCGTCGGCCCGCTGCCCGGCGGTGGCCGGCTTCCGCCCCGCGCGGTACCGATCTACAACGCGTTCCACACGCTGACCGTGCCGCTGCTGCTCTGGGTCGCGGCGCTCGCCGCCGGCGTCGCGCCGTGGCCCCTGCTCGGCTGGCTCATCCACATCTGCGCCGACCGGGCGCTCGGGTTCGGGCTGCGCGGGCCGGACGGCGGCCAGGCGCTGATCTAGTCGACGATCCGGCCCTCGAGGAGCTCGCGGAGCTTCGTGGCATCGCGGCGCACGTCGTCGATCGGGAGTGGCGGAGTCCGCTCGCCCGGGCCCATGAACCGCGGCGGATGGCCGGGGTCGCGATCGTCGAGGTAGCGCGGCACCACGTGGGTGTGCAGGTGGGGGAGCAGGTTGCCGAGCATCATGAGGTTGAGCTTCGCCGGCGTGAAGTGGAGCTCGATGGCCCGCGCGACGCGGAGCACGTCACCCCAGTACTCGCCGGCCTCCGTGTCGCTGAGCTCGGTCGGCTCGGCCACGTGGCGGCCGCGCCAGATGACGAGCGAGTAGCCGCGCTGGCCGACGTCGGCCTTCTGCAGATACGCGTCCGCGGTGTCGCTGCGGTAGACGCGGATCCCGGACTCGGTCTCGTCCGGCCGGCCGCCGGCGCACATCGCGCAGCCGTCGCCGCGCATGCGCTGCTCCCAATCGGCCGGCCAGGTCCTCACGCTCGCGCGAGTATCAGTCATACGAGAGGCGTCCCTGCTCGACCCGTGCCGCGTCGGTCAGCCGATGCGGCTCGGGCGATCCGCCGACGCGCAGCTGGACCACGTTCCAGCCGTCCGCGGTCATGCGGTCGGCGAGCAGGCGGCGATGGCACTTCCACCACAACGTCTCGGCGCACATGAACGCGGTCGGCACCAGGCGGGCGAACTCCTCGAGCCGGGCGTAGTCCGCGCGGAACTCATCGCTCGCCATGTGATCGGCGTAGCCGCGGAACGCCGCGACGCGGAGGCCGGTGTGAGGCGAGTCGGGCCGCGGCGCGCGGCGGCCGCCGAGCCCGGGGAGGTGGACGTACTCGATGCCCGCTTCGGCGAGCGTGTCCCGGAGGGCGCCCTGGCCGAACTGTGGGTTTCGACGCGAGCCCGGCGCGCTGCGGATGTCCGCGAGCACCCGAATGCCGGCGTCCGTCAGCGTTCGGGTGAACTCGCCGGCCGTCGCGGTGCCGTGGCCGATGCTGTAGACGGTGGCGGTCATACCGTCGATTGTGCGAAAGTGATGCCGATGGCGCGCGTCGTCTCGCTCCAGCTGCACGAAGGCCATGGGCTGCCGATGCGCGCCGTGGCCGAGGCGAACGCGCGCGTCGGCGGCGGGATCGAAGGCGACTCGCACGCGCATCGCGCGAAGCGCGCCGTGACTGTGGTGGACCGCTCGACGCACGACGCCGTTGGCGTGAACCCGGGCGACCTGCGCGAGCAGATCACGGTCGAGGGGCTGCCCGATCTCGGATCGTTGGCCGAGGGGACGCAGTTGCGGATCGGCGCGATCACGTTGCGGGTCAACGGCCCGTGCGATCCCTGCGAGCACATCGGCGAGATGAACGGCGCCGACCCGAAGGAATTCCGAGCGCGCCTCGAAGGGCGGCGCGGGCTGGTGTGCAACGTCGTCGCGGCGGGTGGGCCGGTGCGGGTGGGGGACGAAGTGAGCGTGATGGAGACGGCCCAGAGTCGCTAGGTCCCGTCGGCCCCGGCCGCGTGCGTCGGGAACGCCGTCCCGGGTCCACGCTCGAGTCGGACGCGAATCAGCTCCGCTCCCTCCGAAGGACCCACGACCGACGTGTCGATCTCCAGGTCGTAGATCCCGTGCGCATGGCTCGCGACTTGCGCAAGCTCAACCGCGGCGACCACATCGGCGGGCGCCGTCTCGCGGCGCTGCCCCCACGTCGCGGCGCGTCGGTCCCAGATCACATCGACGGGACAACGAACGCCGACGAAGAGCACGGACAGCCCGGCCAGTCGGCGGGCGCCATCACGCAGTGTCCCGTAGCTCATGGTGTACGAGTCGTGGTGATTGACGTCCATCACGACGTCCAGCCCAAGCCGGGCGTGAGCCGCCACTGACTCATAGAGGGCCGCGTACAGGATCGGAACGTACCTCTCGATCTCCGGGCCGACTTGATCGCGACCCGGCCGAAGTCCGACGCCGGGTTGGAGCGATGGAGGAGTGCACGACTTGTGCGCATCCATGCCGAGATGCATCCATCTGCCAGGCACGCCTTCTTGCACGGCGCGCGCGAGGGTCGACTTGCCGGCTCGAGAGGTTCCATTCAACACAACGATCCTGCCCAGCACGGCAGGCAGTCTCGCATCGACGTGGGGGATTGCCGCAAGGCCCCATCAACTGGGACAATTGACGAAGCGAGTCAGCGCGATCAGCGACCGCAACCCACCTCTCTTGGTCCTGAAGGCCTTGAATCCCGGTTAGAACATCCGTACTATCTGACATTGCGCACATGCCCGACTCGAAACGGTGCCCACGGTGCTCGACGGTCAAGCCTCGATCGCAGTTCGCTCGCAGCAAGGGCCGCTCCGACGGCCTCCAGCCGTACTGCAGAGCCTGCCGCGCCGAGCTCGACCACGACCGGTACGAGCGGGAGGTCGGCCGGGTCGTCGCCCGACGGATGAGGACCGCATATGCGACTCCGCGCGGGGCGTGGCTACGAAGCCTGAAGACCGGTCGCCCGTGCACTGACTGCGGGCGCGTCTTCGATCCACAGGTCATGCAGTGGGATCACTTGCCCGAGTTCGAGAAGGCCGGTGACATCAGCGGCGGCTTTCCAGGTCGAACGGAGCAAGAGATCCTGGACGAGATCGCGAAGTGCGAGCTCGTGTGCACCAACTGCCACATCATCCGCACGTTCCGGCGGAACGGGTGGGATACGCGGTCGCTAAGCGAACAGGAAGCCGGCTACGGTGAGATGTGGACCCAGAACGCAGCGTGACACCCGGGTCGGATGAAGTTCTTCGATGCTGCGCGATGTGCGGCAGTTCGAAGTCATCGGCAGAATTTCATCGTTCACGTACCGGTCAGTTCTCCTATTGCCGCGAGTGCCGGTGCGCGTACGACCGGCGCTACTACGCAGAGCGTGGAAAGCCTGCACGTGACGCAAGGCATCGCGCGCACGTCGTCGCCGAGCGATCGTGGATGGACTCCCTCAAGAAAGGCATCCCATGCATGGACTGCGGCGAGACGTTTCCGACGTACGTCATGCAATGGGACCACCTGCCTGGCCACGTGAAAGTCGATGAGATCGGCTCCATGGTCGGGAGCCGGAGCCGCGACTTCATCCTTGCGGAGATCGAGAAATGCGAGCTGGTCTGCGCAAATTGCCACGTCATGCGGACCGTCGTGCGCGCTCGCAAGAGCATCGCCGAAGAGGAGGGTTGTTATGAGGTGGCATTCGCCGCTTGATCCGCTGTCGGGGTGAGAGGACTTGAACCTCTGACCTTTCGGCCCCAAACCGAACGCGCTACCAAACTGCGCCACACCCCGCGAGCCTCAATTATGACCGCGCTTCGAGCCCTCGCACGATCACGTCGAGTCCGAACTCGAACGTCTCATCGCAATCGTCCTCCGCGAGCTGCGGAAGCAGCTCGATGAGGTACGGGTCCGCATCAGGCGGCAATTCGAACGACTGACCCGCGGCCCGGAGCGGCGCGGTGCCGACCTCCCACTGCGCGACGCCGATCACATAGGAGGTGATCGTCGCGAGCGTCTTCAGCGCGGCCTGGGCGTCGAAGCCCGCCTCGCGCAAGAGCGCCATCACTGCGCCGGCCGCGCGCGCGGCGGCTGGATCGGTGAGCGGCAACGCCGCGAGCAATGGGATCACGTGCGGATGACGCAGGAGCAGCGCGCGGTACGCCCGCGAGACCTCGCGGAAGACCGCTTGCCACGCAACGTCCGAGGGCGGCGGGATGACGAGCTCGGCGAGCAGCGCCTCGACGACACCGGCGAGGACCGCGGCCTTGTTCGGGAAATGGCGGTAGATCGCCATCCCCTCGACGCCGAGCTCCGCGCCGAGGCGTCGCATCGAAAGCGCTTCGAGCCCGTCGCGGTCGACGATCGCGAGCGCCGCCTGCGCGATCCGAAATCGGGTGAGCGGGGTCCGCGTATGGATTGACAAGGCGGTCATCGGACCGTAGTTTACAGCGTAAACACGATCCGGCAAGGGAGGGCGAATGTTCTCGGCCTGGGGTCATCTGGTCTACCGATTCCGTTGGGCATTCCTCATCGTCTCCGCGGCGCTGATGGCCCTCTCCGTGGCCGTGAGCGTCTCCGGCGGCGATCTGAAGAGCGGCGGGATCATCCAGACCTCCGAGTCGGGACGGGCGGCCAAGCTCATCGAGAACGAGCTGCCGCGCTCCAGCGGCACGTCGTTCACGGTCCTCTTCGGGAGCGACACGCTCCTCGTGACCGATCCGGCGTACAGGTCCGCCGTCGACAAGGCCCTTGCGGCCGTGCGCGCCGACGCGCGGGTGCAGTCCGTCCTCACGGCGTACGACCCGAGCCCCTCGGCCGCGTCGCTCGTCTCGAAGGACCAGCACCTCCTCCTTTCGGTCATCAGCGTGAAGGACGACTCGATCACCGCCGGCAAGTACTACTCGGACCTCCGCGCGGAGATCACCTCGGACGTCCTCACGATCGGGGCCACCGGCTACCTCGCGATCAACCACGACTTCAACACGATCCTCGAGAGCGACCTGCAGCGTGCCGAGTACGTCTCGCTGCCCCTCGCGCTCATCCTGCTGCTGCTCGTCTTCGGGACCGTGTTGGCCGCGATGCTTCCGCTCGGGGTCGGCATGCTCGCGGTCGTCGGCGGGATCGCCGCGACGTTCGCGCTGAGCCACGCGACCGACGTGTCGCAGTACGCGCTCAACATCGTCACGCTCATCGGCCTCGGCGTCGCGATCGACTATTCGCTCTTCATCGTGAACCGTTTCCGCGAGGAGCTCGCTCGCGGCCTCTCCGTCGACGACGCGATCGCGCGCTCGATGTCCACCGCGGGCCGCGCGATCACGTTCTCCGGCCTCACCGTGGCGATCGGGCTCGCCGGGATGTTCTTCTACCAGGGCACCTTCCTCGCCTCGATGGGCTACGCGGGCGCGCTCGTCGTGGCGATCGCGGTCTTCTATGGCCTCACGTTCCTGCCCGCGGTGCTCTCGCTCCTCGGGCCGCGCGTGAACAGCCTCCGCCTGTCGGAGCTGTGGCGCCGCATCCGTCGCCGTCCGGCGAGCACGGCCGAGCGCGGCCCGGGCCTCTGGCACCGGCTCGCGATGGCCGTCATGGCCCGGCCGCTCGTCGTCCTGATCCCGGTCCTCGCGTTCATCCTGCTCGCGGGCTCTCCGTTCCTCCGGCTGCGTCTCGCGAACGGCGACGTCGACATGCTCCCGCCGACGGCCGAGTCACGCGTCGCGCTCCACACGCTCACCGATCGGTTCCCCGGGCAGGACCAGAATCTGTTCCAGGTCGTCGTCCACTTCACCGACGGCTCCGATCCGCTGAGCGCGAACAACGTGGGCGCGCTCTACGACGAGTCGCGGCGGATCGCGGCGGTGCCCGGCGTGCTCCACGTCGCGAGCGTCGTCGACGTCGATCCGTCGATCGGGAAGCAGCAGTACGCGGCGATGTACGCGAACCGCGCCGCGCTCCCGCCGGCGTTGCAGGAGGGGATCCGCCAGAGCGTCGGAAAAGACATCGCGGTCCTCAACGCGTTCAGCGCGACCGACATCGGCAGCGATGCCGCCCGCCAGCAGCTGAAGGACATCCGGGCGCTCGCGGCGCCCGCCGGCGCCGAGCTGCTCGTGACCGGCTTCACCGCGTACGACGTCGACGCGATCAATTTCATTCTCGGGAAAACGCCACTTGCCGTCGGCTTCGTCGTGCTCGCGACGTACATCGTGCTGTTCCTGCTCCTCGGCTCGGTCATCCTGCCGCTCAAGGCAGTCCTCATGAACTTCCTCTCGATCAGCGCGTCGTTCGGCGCGCTCGTCTGGATCTTCCAGGAGGGGCACCTCTCATCGCAGCTCGGCTTCACGGCCTCGTCGATCGACCCGACGCTCCCGGTGATCATGTTCTGCATCGTCTTCGGTCTCTCGATGGACTACGAGGTGCTGCTCCTCAGCCGGATGCAGGAGGAGTACCACCGCACGAAGGACAACCGGCACGCCGTCGCCGAAGGGCTCGAGCGTATCGGCCGGCTCATCACCGGTGCCGCGGCGATCATGGTCGGCGTCTTCCTCGCGTTCGCCCTCGCCCAGGTCGTGATCATCAAAGCCGTCGGGCTCGGCATGGCGATCGCCGTCGCGATCGACGCGACGCTCGTGCGTGCGCTCGTCGTGCCCGCGACGATGCGGCTCCTCGGCGATCTGAACTGGTGGGCGCCGCGTCCGCTCGCGCAGCTCTACCGGCGCCTGGGTCTCGGCGAGGCGCACTCCATCCCCGAGCCCGCGGGGGTCGGCGCCGAGTAGGCGGCCCGTACCATACGGACCGTGCAGGAGGCCCCCGTCCTCCGCCCGCTGAGCGTCGGCGACATCATCGATCGGATGTTGCGGCTGCTGCGCGCGGATCCGGTCCTCTTCATCGGCATCGCGGCCATTCCGACCCTCGTGTCCGACGTCCTGCAGCGCGCCGTCGGCTTGACCCAGACGTTCGACGTCAGCCAGTTCACGGCCGCGCTCAACACGAGGCCGGGCGTGACCCCGACGTTCCAGCAGCTCCGACCGGTGGATCCCGGGCTCGCTACCGTCGTGGCCGTCGTGAGCGTCGTCCTGGCGGTGATCCAGGCGGCGGCGCTGACCTACGCGATCGGCCAGCGGTACCTCGGCCGGCCAGAGACGATCGGCGACGCCTATTCGAACGGCACGCGGGCCCTCCCACGGCTCTTCCTGAGCTTCCTCCTGGTCGGGGTCCTCGCGATCTTCGTGTTCGGCCTCGTCGCGGCCGTGATCGTCGTCAGCGCCTCGGCGCTCGCGATCGTCGCCGTCATCCTCGGCCTCGTGGCGTTCTTCTTCGTCGTGCCGTGGGCGTTCCTGTCGCTGGCATTCGTCACGCCGGCGATCGTCCTCGAGGGTCTCGGTCCCGTGGCCGGCATCAAGCGCTCGTTCCAGCTCGTCGACAAGGCCCGTCTCCGGACGCTCGGCCTCTGGATCCTCATGGCGCTCATCGCGTCGCTCCTCGGCGTCATCTTCAGCGTCATCTTCCTGGCGTCGTTCGTCACGAACCCGACGGTGGGCGCGGTCCTGCAGACGGCGGCCACCGTCGCGAGCGGCGCGATCAGCGGGCCGCTGCTCTACGGCGCGCTCACGATCCTCTACTACGACATGCGCGTGCGGAAGGAAGCGTTCGACCTGCAGCTCGCCGCGGAGGCCCTGCCGCGCGAGGGTTGACCCGCGTCGCGTGCCTCGTCCTCGTCCTCTGGTGGGTCGGCGGGGGCATCGTCAACGCGGACACCCTGCCGCTCGATTCGTACCGCGCGCGTTTGCGCGAGGCGCGCTCGCTGGTCCTCGTCGCCCGCTCCGCGCCCGCGGCGCAACGGTCGTCGCTCGTCGCGCAGGTCGCCGCCCTCCTCCGTGGCACCGATCGGATCGTCCTCAAGGACGGGTCGACGCTCCCGATCGACGACCGGGCACTCGCGTCGCGCATCAGCGCGGCCGACGACGCCGCCCTCACGAGCGCGCTTGCGGACCTCGACGCGCGGATCGCGGTCGCCGATACCGGTGCCGCGTCGCGGCTGACGGCGGCCGCCGTGCAGGATCGCTTGCGGGCGGTCGCCCGTCCTGCGCCGGCGCCGGCGCAGGACGAAGGCGGCTTGCTCGGTCTGCTCCAGCTCTTCCTCGGCCTCATCGCGCGGGCCTTCTCCTTCGTCACCCGCCAGACGCTCTCGGCGATCGATCCGTCGTTGGTGCTCACGGTGGTCGTCGGCGTGGGGATCGCGATCGCGCTCCTGATCCTCGGCATCCTCGGCCGCGGCGTGCGCGAGCGGATCCGCCGCGAGGCGTTGGGCGGTGACGTCCGGGTGGGCACGACGGAGGATCCCAACGAGCACCTCCGCCGCGCCGACGCCGCGATCGCGGCGGGACGCGCGCGCGAAGCGCTGCACGAGCTCTACCTCTTCGCGCTCGCGGCGCTCGCCGCGCGCGGCACGATCCGCTTCGATCCCGCGCTCACGGATCGCGAGCTGCTGGCGCGTGCCGCGGCGATCCCGCAGATCGGATCGCTCCGCGCGCTCGTCGCGCTGCACGAGCGAGCTTGGTTCGGGCTGAAGCCCGCCGATCGCGAGGATGCGACGCGCGCGCGCGAGCTCGCGGAGCGGGTGGCCGCATGAGAGGTCGACGTATCGATCCGCTCCTCGCCGCGGGCGCCGTGCTGCTCGTGCTGGTGCTCGGGCTCACGGCGCTCGGCGCGCGGCCCGACGACCAGCCGCGTGGCATCACGGCGTCCGTGTACGACGAGGGGCCGGGTGGGGCAGCGACGTTCCGCCGGCTCATCGAAGCCCTCGGCGTCCACACGACCACGATCGAAGGCGACCGGTTCGCGCCGAGCGTCGCGACCGGCCGGGTCCTGTTCATCCTCCACGTGTCCGAGCTCGTGTCGCCCGACGACGTCGCGGCCCTTCGCGCGTACCTGCGCGAGGGCGGCACCGTCGTCGTGGCCCAGGACTTCGAGCTGCTCATCGAGCCGCTGCTCGCGACGTTCGACGTCCAGCTCGCGCAGGTGACCCAGTCGAGCACGCGCCTCCAGGGGCCGCTGTTCGCCGCGGTCCCGGCCCACGAGATCCACGCCGACACCGGTCGCGAGCTCCGCCTCGGGACGGCCTGGGACGCGATCGGCACGGACGATCGCGCGCCGACCGCGGCGCTTCGCGTCGTCGAGGGCGGCGGCCGGCTCATCGTCGTCGGGACCGTCACGCCGTTCATCAGCTCCGGCCTCGCCCTCGCGGACAACGCGCTCTTCGCGACGGACCTCGCGCTCGCGACGCTGCCGAGCGGCGAAAGCGTCGCGTTCGATGAGTACCACCACGGCGTCCATCCGGCGGCGAGCATCCTCGCGGTCGTCGAGCGCACCTGGCCCGGCCGCGCGCTCGTCTTCGTCATGGTCGTCGCGTTCGCGTTCGTGGTGCTCACCGGCCGGCGGCTCGGCCCGCCGCTGCCGCTCGACCCGCGCCCGCCGCGCTCGAGCCTCGAGTACGTGCGCGGCTTCGCGGGGCTCGTCCGCCGCGCGGGCCGTCAGGAGATCGTCCGCGACCGGCTGCGGCGCGAGCTTCGCGCGGGGCTCGCCCGGGGCGCGGGCCTCGACCCCGCGACGCCGTTCGAGGTGGTCGTCGAGCGGGTCCGCGATACGTCGCCCGCCCGGGCCGACGAGGCAGCGTCGCTCGACGCGCAGCTCGGACGGCGGTTGCGCGAGCACGATCTCGTCCGTAGCGTCGGGCGCGTCGCGTCACTCTTGCGCGAGGAGGCCTCGTGACCGTCAAGGACACCGCGGCCCGTTTCGAGACCGATCTCCATAAGGTGATCGTCGGACAAGACGAGACGATCCGGCTCGCGTACATCGCCCTCGTGCTCGGCGGTCACGTCCTCATCGAGGGCGTCCCGGGGACCGCCAAAACGCTCCTCGCCCGCACGGTCGCCCAGCTCATCGGCGGCACGTTCAAGCGGATCCAGTTCACGCCCGACCTCATGCCGAGCGACGTCGTCGGGACGTCGGTGTACGAGCTCTCGACCGGGCAGTTCCGGATCCGGCGCGGCCCGATCTTCGGCAACGTCGTCCTCGCGGACGAGGTGAACCGCGCGCCGGCGAAGACGCAGTCCGCGCTCCTCGAGGCCATGGAGGAACGGCAGGTCACGCTCGAGGGCGCCGCGCAGCCGCTGCCCGATCCGTTCCTCGTGCTCGCGACCCAGAACCCCGTCGAATACGAAGGGACGTATCCGCTGCCCGAAGCGCAGCTCGACCGGTTCCTGTTCAAGGCCGTCGTGCGGTATCCCGAACCGGCGGAGGAGACCGCGATCCTCCGCGCGCACGACAAGGGCGTCCCGCTCGCGCAGGTCGCGACGCTCGCGCCACTCGATCCCGGCGCGCTGCGGGAGGCGGCCGCGGAGATCGAGGCCGTCACCGTCGAGGCCTCGATCCTCGAATACATCGTCCGCGTCGTCGGCGAATCGCGGCGCTCGCCGGACGTGCTCCTCGGCGCGAGCCCGCGGGCGGGGGTGCACCTGCTCCGCGCGGCGAAGGCCGCCGCCGCGATCGACGGCCGCGACTACGTGACCCCCGACGACGTGAAGTCGCTCGTGGCGCCGGTCCTTCGGCATCGCCTCGTCCTGAAGGCTGAGGCCGAGATCGAAGGCCTCGACGCCGACGCCGTGGTCCGCCGGATCCTCGCGCGGCTGGATGTCCCGCGGTAGCGCTCCGCGCGCGCCTTTCGGCGATCCCGATCCCGCGGCCTCGCCTGCTCGGACTCTTCCTGGTCGCCGCGATCCCGCTCGCGGTCGCGGGCGCGTCGGTCGCCTTCGTGGGGCTCGCGATCCTCGTCGCGCTTGTCGCGCTCCTCCTCGCGGTCGTCGACTGGCGCGCGAGCCCGCGGCTCGACGAGCGCGATGTACGCCGGGTCGTCGACCCCGAGCTCTCGGTCGGTGCGCCGAACCACGTCGCGGTCGCGGTGCGCAACCCTTTTTCACGCGATCTCCGTGTGCGCGTCCGAGACGACGTCCCGGCGTCGTTCCGCGTGGACCGGCGCGAGGCGGCGCTGGAGATCCCGGCCGGCGGCGAGCAGTCGCTCGAGTACGTCGCCCGGCCGCGGTATCGCGGCACGTTCGCCTTCGGTGACGTGCATCTACGGACCGCGGGCCCGCTCGACCTCGTCGAGCGGCAATCCGTCGCGCGTGCCGTCGCCCCCGCGAACGTGTACCCGGACCTGCGGGAGATGCGTCGCTACGACATCACGACGCGGCGGGGCCTCGCGTACGACGCGGGGCAGCGGCGCGCGCGGATCCCCGGCGCCGGGAGCGTCTTCGAGCGGCTGCGCGAGTACGAGCCGGACGACGACCCGCGGTCGATCTCGTGGACCGCGACCGCGCGGCGCGGCCGTCCGATCAGCGTCGAGTACGAGACCGAGCGCCAGCAGCGCATCGTCGTCGCCATCGATTCCGGCCGGATGATGGCCGGCACGCTCGGCGAGCTCACGAAGCTCGACCACGCCGTGAACACCGCGCTCATGCTCGCGTACGTCGCGACGGCGAAGGGCGACGAGGTCGGGATCCTGAGCTACGCGGACGAGGTGCGCTCGTTCGTGCCTCCCCGCCGCGGCCGTCGCCAGTTCCTCCGGATCACGGAAGCGCTTCGGCGGCTCGAGGTCACGACCATCGAATCGGATCCGCGGACCGCGTTCGAGTTCATCCGCGCGCGCGCCGCCAGGCGGGCGCTCGTCGTCCTCTTCACCGATCTCGTCGACACCGACGCCTCGCGCGGCCTCGTCTCCGCGGTCACTCGGCTCGCGGGCAACAACCTCGTCCTCTGCTGCGTCCTCGCCGACCCGCGCCTCGCCGAGCTGGCGCGCGACACGCCCGCGAGCACGGCCGCGATGTACGAACGCACCGTCGCGCAGACGGTGCTCGAGGATCGAGCCCGCGTGCTCGCGGTCCTTCGCCAGCGCGGCATCCACACGATCGACGTGCCATCGGACCGCCTCACCGTCGCGGTGATCCAGCGTTACCTCGAGCTGAAGAAGCGCTTCCTCTGACGATCGAGGCGGCCGGTGCCCGCGAAGAGCACGTAGCCCCAGAGCAACGTCCCGGTGCTCACGCCGACCGCGAGCTTCACGCCGACGGGCAGCAGCGTCGGTGAGACGAACGCCTCGAGGATCCCGGCGACCGTGAGCGTCGCGGCGACGAGGAACATCACCTGGATCGCCTGGACGCCGGCCAGGCGGATCGCGTCGCGGCGGTAGAGCTCGCCGGGATGGAGGATGGCCCAGGCGAAGCGAAGGCCGGCGCCACCCGAGAAGAAGATCGCCGACAGCTCGAGGAACCCGTGGCTGAGGATGAACGTGAGCAGGTTCCCGGCGACGCCGCGCGCGATGAGCACCGCGAAGATCGTCCCGAGCATCGCGCCGTTCTCGACGAGCGCGTAGATCGTGAGGAGACCGAGGGTGAGGCCGCCGCCGAACGCGGTGACCGAGACGTAGAGGTTGTTCGCGATGATGAGCGGCCCGGCGACCGGCCGGGCGTCGATCGGGATCTCGCTCCCCGGCACGCGGCGAACGAGCTCGTCGCGCTGGGCCTGCGGGAGCGAGCTGGCGGCGACGTCCGGGCTGATCAGTCCAGAGATGAGCGTGACGACCGCCGGGACGAGCACCAGCAGAAAGGCGGCGAGGGTGTAGGGGAGGCTCGCCCGCGCGCTCTGCGGGATCTCGCGGCTCACCATCCGCCAGATGCGGCCGCGGCTGGCCGGCGCCTCGCTGTACACGATCGCGTGCGCCGCGGCGACGAGATCGTTCAGCCGTTCCGCGACCGCGTCACGCTGGAAGTCGCGCTGCGCGATGGCGAGGTCGCTCGTCGCGGCGCGATAGAGGTGGCCGAGCTCCAGCGTCTCGTCCGCGCCGAGCCGCGTGACGCGGCCCTGCGCCTCCTGGACGAGCGCCGCGAGGCGGGACCATCGGGCCCGCCGGTCCTCGACGAACCGGTCGACCGAGATCGGCACGGCCCGAACGTACCATGCGTTCCATGGCGGTCTCGCTCGGGCGGCTCGAGGTCGAGACAGCGGACCACGTCGTGCTGCGGTACGACCTGGCCGGCGTCGGAACGCGCGGGTCGGCCGCGCTTGTGGATGGTCTGCTGTCGCTCCTGATGGTCATCGGGCTCACGATCGGTGCGGCGATCATCGGCTCGAAGCTGCCGGTCGTACTTGCCACGCAGCTCGCCGGGGTCACGATCTTCGCGATCCTCACCAGCTGGGTCGCGTACTTCGTCCTCCTCGAGTGGCTCTGGAACGGACAGACCGTCGGGAAGCGCCGCTCGGGGCTGCGGGTCATCGGCACGGATGGCGAGCCGGCACGGTTCACGGCGGTGCTCATCCGTAACCTGCTCCGCGTCGTCGACTTCCTGCCCGCGTATTACGCGCTTGGCGTCGTCGTCATCTTCCTGAGCCCGCGCTCCCAGCGGCTCGGCGATCTCGCGGCCGGCACGTACGTCGTGCGCGCGCCGAAGCCGCAGCTCGACTGGCTGTCGCTGCGCACGCTCGGCCCGGCGGCGGCCGCGGTGGCCGCCGGCACGGCATCGGTGCGCATCTCCGGCGAGTCGCAGCGGCTCGTGCGCGAATTCGTCGCGCGCGAGGCAACGCTCGCGCCGGCCGATCGCGAGCGGCTTGCCGCGGCGATCGCCCGACCGCTCCGCGACGCGGTGCCCGAGAGCAGCGTTGCCGGCAACGTCGAGTTCCTGAAAGGGGTCGCCGCGTCGCTGCGTGCGGCCGGGAACGCGCCGCCGCCGGCCCACGTGCGCCTCGACGAGCCCGCTTCGGCCGCGCGCACGCTGAGTGCGCCGGCGCAGCAGCTCGTGCGGACGTTCGCGGCACGGGAGACCACGCTCGAGCCGGCCGTTCGGGCCCGGATCGCGGCGAGCATCGCCGCGACCGTGCGGGCGGAGCTGCCCGCGCTCGCGATCTCCGACGACGTCGAGCTCCTCCGTGCGGTGGGGAAAGGACTGGACGTCGGATGAACGGCCTCGACCAGAGATGAACGAGTTTCTCGGGATCGTCATCCTGCTGCTGCTCATCGGCGGCTTCGCGCTGCTCTCGGGCGGCGGCCGGAGCGCGAGCGAGCTGCGGGCCCGCCGCCGGTGGGAATCGAGCTTCGAATCCGAGATCCGGCGCATCAAGCCCACGGACGCGACGGGCGTGCTCATGTGCCGCCGCTGCGGCGCATCGGGCTCCGAGCGCGCCGGGCGGTGCCCGAGCTGCGGCGCGATACTCTAGAGGTCCACCCACCCCCACCGGGGAGGGGTCGAAGAGGAAGAACGGGAGACCCGAAATGAGCGAGACCACCGCCGAGCACACGTACTCCGTGCCGGCGATCCACTGCGAAGGCTGCGCCGGGACGATCGAGGAGGCGCTCGAGCCCGTCGAGGGCGTCGAGTCCGCGACGGTCGACCTCGGCGCGAAGACCGTGCGCGTTCGCGGCTCGGCCGACGACCGCGTCCTGCGAAAGGTGCTGACCGCGGCCGGCTATCCGCCGGCCTGACCGATGACCATCGCGACAGCTGAACAGAAGCGCGATCTCGCGATCACCGGCATGACCTGCGCGTCGTGCGTCGTGAGCGTCGAGTCCGCGTTGCGATCGGTGCCCGGCGTCGCGTCCGCCGACGTGAACCTCGCGACCGAGCGCGCGACCGTGCGGCTCGAGCCGGCGGCCGACATGGCGCGGATCGTCCACGCGGTCGAGCGCGCGGGCTACGGCGCGCTCCCGATCCCCTCCGACGACCGCGAGCGCGCCGAGCACGCGGAGGCCGAGCGCGCGCTGCGGATGCGCTACGTCGCCGAGCTGCGCCGCCGCCTGGTGGTCGCGGCGGTCCTCGCCGCGGCGACGATGGCCCTCTCGATGTCCGATCTCGTGTTCCCGACATTGAAGGAGGCCGCGTGGCGCCCCTACGCGATGTTCGCCCTTGCGACACCGGTGCAGCTGTGGGCCGCCGCGCCGTTCTATCGCGCGGCCTGGAGCGCGGCGCGGCACCGGACGACGAACATGAACACGCTCATCGTGGTCGGTACGACCGCCGCGTACGCGACGTCGGTCGCGGCGACCTTCTTCCCGGCCCTCTTCGTGGCCGCCGGTCTCGATCCGATGCAGAACCTCTATTACGAGACCGCGACGGCGATCGTCGCGCTCATCCTCGTGGGTCGGTTCCTCGAGTCGCGCGCTCGCGCGCGCACCGGAGACGCGATCCGCGCGCTCCTGGCGCTCGGGGCGAAGACCGCGCGCGTCCGGCGCACCGGAGGGCTCGAGGAGGACATCCCGATCGCGGACCTCGCCGCCGGCGACGTCATCATCGTGCGCCCCGGAGAGACGATCGCAGCCGACGGGCTCGTCGTCGCCGGCGCGTCCGCCGTCGACGAGTCGATGGTCAGCGGCGAATCCATTCCGGTCGACAAGAGCGCGGGTGACGACGTGACCGGCGGCACGCTGAATCGGACCGGCGCGCTCCGCGTCCGAGCCACGAAGGTCGGCGGCGACACGCTGCTCGCGTCGATCGTTCGGCTGGTCGAGGAGGCACAGTCCTCGAAGCCACCGATCCAGCGGCTCGTCGACCGCATCGCCTCGGTGTTCGTCCCGATCGTCCTCGGGATCGCGCTGGTCACGTTCGTCGCGTGGCTCGCGTTCGGCCCGGCGCCATCGTTCGGCCCGGCGCTCCGCGCCGCGATCGCGGTCCTCATCATCGCGTGCCCGTGCGCGCTCGGGTTGGCGACGCCGACCGCCCTCACCGTCGGCATCGCACGCGGTGCCGGTCGGGGGATCCTCATCCGCGACGCCGAGGCGCTCGAGCGTGCGCGGGCCGTCGATGTCGTCGCGTTCGACAAGACCGGCACGCTCACCGCAGGTCGGCCGCGTCTCGTCGACCTCCTCGCCTGCGCCGACTTCGGGGAGGACGAGGTCCTGCGCCTCGCCGCCGGCGCGGAGCGCGGATCGGAGCATCCGCTCGGCGGGGCACTCGTGGAGGCCGCGCGCGAGCGATCGCTCACGATCCCCGAGGCGACCGCGTTCGAGTCGTTCCCCGGCGCCGGCGTGCACGCGACCGTCGAGGGCCACGACGTCTGGATCGGCAATGCCGAGCTCGCCCGGGCCCACGGCTTCGCGGAGCTGCCGGACGCGCCGCTCGCGCGACATGAGGAAGCCGGCAAGACGCCGCTGGTGCTCACGATCGACGGCAAGCCGGGTGCGGTGTTCGCCGTCGCGGACACGCCGAAGACCGCGGCGCCGGAGGCGATCCGCGACCTCAAGGCCCAGGGGCTGCGCACGATGCTCGTCTCCGGCGACACGCCGCGCGCCGCGGCCGCGGTCGCGCGGGCGCTCGGCATCGACGACGTCCGCGCGGGGGTGAAGCCCGCGGAGAAGGCTGCCCTCGTCGCCACGCTGCAGCGCGCCGGACATCGCGTCGCGATGGTCGGCGATGGGGTGAACGACGCGCCCGCGCTCGCGCAGGCGGACCTCGGCGTCGCGATCGGGAGCGGCACGGACGTCGCGATCGCGTCGGCCGGGGTCGTGCTCGTCGGCGGGGATCCGCGCGGGGTCCCGCGCGCGCTGCGATTGTCGCGCGCGACGGTGAATGCGATCCGCCAGAACCTGTTCTGGGCCTTCGTCTACAACGTGCTGCTCATCCCGGTGGCCGCCGGCGTCTTCTATCCGTTCACGGGTTGGGTGCTGTCACCGGTCCTCGCCGCGGGAGCGATGGCGCTCTCGAGCGTCACGGTGGTCACGAACTCGCTGCGGTTGCGCGGCGTTCGGATCGACTAGATAGTCGCGACCAGCATCCGACCCGGCGTGCCGCAGCCCTAGGCCGCAGGCATCGCCGCGATGTCCAGCAGCGGTTGGCGGACCTGCGCTTCGGCTACACGACCGCCCATCCCGCCGTCGAGCAACGCACGGAAGTGCTCCACGAAGTTCGCGTCCCACTGGGTGCCGGCACCCTTCTGAAGCCGGCTGCGCGCCTCGTCTTCGGGCAGCCCCGCGCGGTACGGCCTATCGCTGACCATCGCGTCCCACGCGTCGGCGATCGCGGCGACCCGGGCGCCGGTCGGGATGTCGGAGCCGTCGAGGTGGTCGGGGTACCCGCGACCATCCATACGCTCGTGATGATGGCGGATGATCGGCAGGAACTGCCGGGTGCTCCGCAGCGGATACACGATCCGCTCGCCGTCGGCGGAGTGGCGCTGCATCACGGCGTACTCCTCATCTGTGAGTGGGCCGGGCTTGAGGAGAATGGCATCCGGGATCGCGATCTTGCCCAGATCGTGCATCACGCCGCCGTCGTAGAGCACGCCGCAGACGCGCTTGTCGAATCCCAGCGCCCCGCCGAGCTCGCTCGAGTACAGGCCGACACGCTCGGCGTGGTAGATCGTGTACCGGTCGCGGGCCTCCACTGCCCGGGCGAACGCGCGGAGCACGCCCTCGGTCGCATCCAGCCGCTTGTTCAGCGCACGGTCGCGGAGCAAGACCCTGGACCGCAGCTGTAGCTCCTGAGCGTCGAACGGCTTGGTCAGGAAGTCGTCCGCGCCGGCCTCGATCCCCCGGATCCGCGTGTCGCGATCCATGTGCGCGGTCAAGATCACGACCGGGATGAGGCGGCGCTGCGGGTCCGCCTTCAGCCGGGCGCACACGGTGAAGCCGTCGAGGCGCGGCATGTCGACATCGAGCAGCACCAGATCTGGCTCTTCTGCACCGATCGCGTCGAGGGCTTCGACGCCGTCCGCGGCGTGCCGGACCTCGTACCCCATGAGTCGGACGAACCCCTCAAGCAGCTCGCGGTTGGCTCGCAGGTCGTCAACGATGAGGACGATCGGCGGGCGCTCGCCGCTCGCGATCTCGTCGGTCACGCTGCGTTCGGCGTGTCGACCGCGCGTACCGCGGCACGGAGCTCCGCCGGTGCGAGCGGCTTCGCGAGAAAGCGCGTGAAGCCGGCGTTCTTGGTCTTGGCGATCTCGGCCGGCAGCACGGAGGCGCTGAGCGCCATGATCGGCGCGGCGACACCGGATTCGCGGAGCGTTCGGCACACCTCGATGCCGGTCCGCCCCGGGAGCTGGATGTCCAGCAGGATGAGGTCGAACGCTTCGCCGAGGGCCCGCAGCTCTCCGGCAGGACCGCTCCGCTCGATCGCTACGTCGTGTCCATCGTTTCGCAGCGTTGCCTCGAAGAGCTCGACGTTGAGCTCATCGTCGTCAACGACCAGGATCCGCACGGCCTGCCAGTTCCAATTGCGGCGCGGGATGCGACCGGCTCCGCGCGACCGCGTTCAGCCACCGCTCCAGGCGCCCACGCTCGATCGGTTTCGTCAGGTAGTCATCGACACCGAGCTTGAGCGTTCCGTTCTCGTCCGTCTCGACGGTCACCACGATCACCGGCATCGGCCGGCTCGTCGAACGGCCCCTGACCTCCTGGAGGAACTGCTCGCCCCGCCCATCAGGAAGCTTCAGGTCGAGGACGACTCCCACGGGCAGGTTGCGCGCGAACGCCGCGCGAGCCTGCGCGAGGCTGCGCACGATCTCGACCCGGAGCCCGGCCTTGTCCGCGAGCGCGGTGATGAGCTCGGCATCATTCCGCTCGTCCTCGACGACCAGGAGGCGCTCGCCGGTCACGGGCTCGCTCTGCACATTCGGCAGGTTCACGCGGAAGGTGGTCCCGACGCCAGGCCGGCTCTCGAAGGAGATCGTCCCACCGTGCAGCTCGACGAGACGCTTTGTCAGCGCGAGCCCCAGGCCGGTCCCGGGAACGCTCGACGTGGCCTCATGCAGACGCTCGAACAGGCCAAAGACCTTGTCCTTCGATTCGGGCGGAATGCCGACGCCGGTATCAATGACCTCGATGTGGAGCTCGTCGGCTGCGACCGTCGTCCGGAGCCGAACGGTACCGCCAGACGGTGTGAACTTCACCGCATTGGAAAGGAGGTTGTACAGGACCTGGCGGATCCGGGTCGCATCCAAGAACACGATCGGCGCCTCGTCGCCCTCGATCGTGAGCGTGATGCCCTTGGTCTTCGCCGCTGCGGCCGTTGACGCGCAGACCGGCTCGAGCAGCGTGGCGAGCGCGACCACTTCCGGCCGGAGCTCGAGCTTGCCGGCTTCGACGCGTGACAGATCCAACACGTCATTGATGAGATCGAGAAGGTGTGCGCCTGCGGTTTGGATGTTGTGGAGGTACCGCAGCTCCGGGCCTTTGAGGTGCAGACTCTCCAGCAACAGGTCCGAGAACCCGAGGATCGCGTTGAGCGGTGTCCGGAGCTCGTGGCTCATGTTCGCGAGGAATGCTGACTTCGCCCGGGCTGCCTCGTCGAGCTTGCGATTGGCCCGCTCGAGCTCGGCGACGTACGCCTCTCGCCGCATGAGGCGCGGTCTGGCAGCGCTCGATTCGATCACCAGATTCAGGGCGCTCTTCAGCGTGAGGACCAGCGCCCCGAATCCGAATCCGGCGGTACGGAGGATGCCGTCGAAGAAGGGTGCGGCCTGGGCCATGCTGGTCGGCATGGTCGGAGGAGAGAGGACGAATGAAATTCCGACCGTCACGAATGCGAATTGAGCCGCGACGCTGAGCGCCTCGCTCGCTCGTCCGAAGCGAGCGAGCACCTGGCGCTCGCCGTCAGCGTCGCCGGCGCTCTGCTGCAGGATCCGCTGAGCGACGCTCACGGAGAACAGCGCGACGAGAAACCCAGTGATTGACACGACGAAGGTGAACCAACGGGCGATGGCCGAGAGCGTGACGAGGAAGTCGAGGCCCAAAATCACAGTCGTTCCGCGACCGACGGGACGCGATTCGCCGGTCGGCGATCTTCGTCTGCTCCCACTCCGCCTCCACCCCGCTCCCGACGCGCAATTGCGTCGCCGGTGGCGTAGGTGGACAGTAGGGACGTAGGGAAAGAAATGCCGAACCTGAATTCACCTTCGGTCAGAGGCCCGGACCGGCGCGTCACCGAGCGGCGGCGAGACACGACCCGCAGCCTCGACCGGCTCCTCGACGGCGCGCAGGCGACGTTCGCGGAGCGCGGGTATCACCTCGCCAATATCCATGAGATCTGTGCGCGGGCGAATGTCGGCATCGGTACCTTCTACGCGCACTTCGATCACAAGAACCAGCTCCTCGAGCACCTGATCGTCGAGCGCGCGGTCTCGCTTCCGCAGGTGCTCACGGTGGACGATTTCAGTGACGTCGCGAGCCTCGCCGGGCGGATCACGGAGACCGTGGACGATCCGGTGACGTCAGGACTCTGGCGCGCATGGCATCAGGGCGTCGCCGAGGATCCCGATCTCGCACGCACGCAGGAGAAGCTGAGGACCACGGGCCTCAAGCAGCTCGGCGCGCTCATCGTGAAGGTCCGCCGCGCACGACGTGTGACGACGCGGCCCGACGCCGCCGCCGTCGCGTGGACGCTCATGCTCTTCGCGCGCGAGCTCGCGATCAACCGGCGCGAGGACGCCCCGAGCGTCGAGGCGGTCGCGCGGATGATCCACGACATGGTCTTCGGCCCCGCGAAGAAGACCGGCTAGGACGCGCGCTCCGCGTACGTGGCCCACGCGCGCGTGACTGCGGCGAGATCCGTGACGATCATGCGGCCATTTGACACCCATCGACACGCACGATGGAATGGTCCGCAGATGGCCGCGATCGACACCCCATTCCCCGTCGCCCGCCCGCGTTACACGGGCATCCTCGAATGGATCACGACGGTCGATCACAAGAAGATCGGCGCGCTCTACCTCTGGACCACGTTCTTCTTCTTCGTGACCGGCGGCCTCATGGCGCTCGCGGTGCGCGCGCAGCTCGCGACGCCGGACGGCAAGATCCTCGACGCCGAGGCGTACAACGCCGCGTTCACGATGCACGGGACGACGATGATCTTCCTCTTCGTCGTGCCGGTCTGGACCGGGTTCGCGAACTACATCATCCCGTTGCAGATCGGCGCGCGGGACATGGCCTTCCCGAAGCTGAACGCGCTCTCCTACTGGCTGCTCCTCGCGGGCGGGATCATCCTCTACTCCGCGCTGCTCGTCGGACCGCCGGCATCCGGTTGGACCTCATACGTGCCGCTCTCGACGCTGCCGTACTCACCGAGCCACGGCCAGGACCTCTGGCTGCTCAGCCTGACCGTGCTGGGCTTCTCGTCGATCTTCGGCGCGCTGAACATGATCGTGACGATCTTCGCCCTGCGCGCACCCGGGATGACGTTCTCGCGTATCACGCTGTTCACGTGGAGCGTCCTCGTCACGTCGTTCCTGCTCGTGCTCGCGATCCCGTTCCTCACGGTCGCCGGCGTGCTGCTCCTCTTCGACCGTCTCGCGGGCCTGTCGTTCTTCGCGACGTCAGAGGGCTCGGACCCGCTGCTCTGGCAGTTCCTGTTCTGGTTCTTCGGGCACCCCGAGGTCTACATCATGGTGCTGCCCGGGTTCGGCGTCGTGAGCGAGGTGCTCCCGGTCTTCTCGCGCAAGCCGATCTTCGGCTACAAGATGATCGCGTACTCGAGCGTCGCGATCGGCTTCCTCTCGTTCTCGGTCTTCGTCCACCACATGTTCGTTGCGGGCGTCGACGAGACCCTGCAGATCTTCTTCATGATCTCGACGATGCTCATCGCGGTGCCGACCGGGGTGAAGATCTTCAGCTGGCTGGGCACGATCTGGCACGGCTCGTTGCGATTCAAGACGCCGATGCTGTTCGCGCTCGGCTTCATCGCCACGTTCACGATCGGCGGCATCTCGGGCGTCTTCCTCGGCTCCGTGCCGGAGGACGTGCAGCTCTCCGACACCTATTACGTCGTCGCGCATCTCCACTACGTGCTGTTCGGCGGCGCGGTGATGACGGTGTTCGCCGCGATGTACTACTGGATCCCCAAGATGTCGGGCCGGTTCCTGAACGAGCGCCTCGGCCAGATCAACTTCCTGGTCATCTTCATCGCGATGAACCTCACGTTCTTCCCGCAGCACGAGCTCGGCATCGACGGCATGCCGCGTCGCGTCTTCCACTACCCGCAGGCGCCGGAGTGGGGCACCCTCAACCTCATCTCGTCGATCGGCGCATTCATGATCGCGTTCGGGGTCTCGATCTTCCTCTGGAACTTCTTCAACAGCATCGTCATCGGCAAGGGCAAGCCCGCCGGCGACGACCCATGGGAGGGCGACACGCTCGAGTGGGCGACGACCTCGCCGCCGCCCGTCTACAACTTCCCGCGCATCCCGGTCGTCCACAGCGCCCGCCCGCTGAAGGAAGATCAGCCGCATACCCCTTGAATGGGGCTCGGCCGAGGCCGGCAAAGCCGGGCTCGGCCGCACGGAAGAAATGAACGTCTCACCTGGTTACCGGCGTCTCGTCTATGTCACGCTCCTGGCCGCGCTCGCCGTCGCGGTCTGGGGCGGCATCGTGCGCGTGACCGGCTCCGGTCTCGGCTGCCCCGACTGGCCGCTCTGCCATGGACAGTTCCTGCCGTCGCTCGACGTCGCGACGCGCATCGAGTGGACCCATCGCTTCCTCGCGATCGTCGCCGGTCTCACGCTCGCCGCGCTCGCGGTCTGGACGCTCGTTCGCTACCGCAGCGAGAAGCGCGCGCTCGCGTTCGTCGGCGCGGCGGTCGTCCTCTACTGGCTGCAGGCGATCCTCGGCGCGATCACCGTCCTCCTCGAGCTCCCCGACACGTGGGTCACGATCCATCTCGCGAACGCGGAGCTGCTTCTCGCCGTGCTGACCGTGTACGCGGTCGTCCTTCGCTGGCCGGCGACGGGTACGGGCCTCGCGAAGCCGACCGCGTTCACCTGGCTCGCGCTCGGCGCGGCCGCGGGGACCTACGTCCTCATGCTCTCGGGGGCGTACGTGCGCGGCGACGGCGCGACCGCCGCCTGTTCCACGTGGCCGCTCTGCGACAACGGGATCCCGTTCGACGGCGCGGCCGCGATCCACATGGCCCATCGGTACATCGCCGCGGGCGTCGGGGTCGTCGTCGCCTTCGCCGTTGCCGGCGCGTGGCGGCGCCGGTACCTGATCCCCGGCCTCGGCCTCGCCGCCGCGCTGACCGGCACGCTCTTCGTCGCGCAGGTCATCGTCGGCGCGCTGAACCCGCTCACCGGCTTCTCGCCGTGGCCGCTTGGCGCGCACCCCGCCGTCGCGACGGCGCTCTGGTGCTCGACCGTCGCGCTCGCGGTCCTCGCGTGGCGTCCGGTGCGGGCCGAGGCCACCACCACGCTCCGCGATCTGGTCGCGCTCACCAAGCCCGCGATCATGTCGCTGCTGCTTGTGACCGCCCTCGGCGGGATGTTCCTCGCCGCCGGCGGCGTCCCGCCGTTCCATCTCGTCCTTGCGACCATGCTCGGCGGTGCGTTCGCGAGCGGTGGCGCGTCGGCGCTCAATCACTACTTCGACCGTGACATCGACGAGCGCATGCGCCGCACGTCGCGGCGGCCGCTACCGGGTCACCGCGTCTCGCCGCGCGTGGCCGTCGCGCTCGGACTGATCCTCAACGTCCTGGCGTTCGCGCTGCTCGCGACGGTCGCGAACCTGCTCGCGGCGACGCTCGCGATCGTCGGGACGCTCTTCTACATCCTCGTCTACACGCTCTGGCTGAAGCGCACGAGCGTCCAGAACATCGTCATCGGCGGCGCGGCCGGGGCGATCCCGCCGCTCGTCGGCTGGGCCGCCGTCGCGAACAACGTCGATCTTCCCGCGCTCTACCTCTTCGCGATCGTGTTCTTCTGGACCCCCGCGCACTTCTGGGCCCTCGCGCTCCTCATTCGCGATGACTACGACCGGGCCGGCGTGCCGATGCTCCCCGTCGTGCACGGCGACCGCGCGGCGCAGTGGGGGATCCTCCTCTACGCGACGGCGCTCGTGCCGCTCTCGGTGCTGCTGTTCCTCACGCGGTACGTCGGGCTGGTGTACCTGTTCGCCGCGCTCGTCCTGGGGGTCATCTTCGTCGCCTACGCGATCAGGCTGCTGCGTACCGCCGCCGCGAAGCAGCGGTCGGTCGCGCGGGGCGTGTATCTCTACTCGCTCCTGTACCTCGCGCTGCTCTTCGTCGCGATCATGGTGGACACGACCGTACGCCTGTAGCGCTCGCGGCCCTCACGCTCCTCGCGGCCGTCGTGTACCTGCGCGGCGCGCGGGCCCGGCGGCGGTGGCCCTGGTGGCGGACGGCGCTGTTCCTCCTCGGCCTCGTCGCCGTCATCATCGCGCTCGCCTCTCCGCTCGACGCGATCGCGCTCGAGCTCTTCAGCGTCCACATGGTCCAGCACATGCTCCTGCTCGCCGTCGTGCCGCCGCTGCTGTTGCTCGGCGCGCCCGTGCGGCCGCTCCTCCGCGGCCTTCCCCTCGGCATTCGCCGCTCGGTCGTGCGCGCGATCGCTGGCAACACCGCCTTCCGGGCGCTCGTCCATCTGCTGCGCCGGCCGCTCGTGGCCGCGGCCCTGTACGTCGTCGGTCTCTACGCGTGGCACGTGCCGACGCTCTACGACGCCGCCGTCGAGAGCTCGACGATCCACGTCCTCGAGCACACCTGGTTCCTCGTCACCGCGCTGCTCTTCTGGAGCGTGGTCATCGACCCGGCGCCGTTCCGCGCCACGCTCCCGTACGCGGCGCGGATCCCGTTCCTGCTGCTCGTCGGCGCCGCGCAGAACACGATCCTCGGCGGACTGCTCGCGTTCTCCGACCGCTCCTACTACGCGCCGTACGCGACGACGACCGCGCGCTACGGTCTCGACGCCGCGAGCGACCAGCGCCTCGGTGGCGCGATCATGTGGGTCCCCGGCGATCTCATCTTCCTCGTGGCCGCGAGCCTCGCGTTCTTCCTCTGGTTACAGTCGGAGGAGCAGGCCCAGCGCCTGCGCGAATCTCGTCAGAGGTGAGCTACATCGTGCATCGAACGTTGTTCATCGCGCTCTCCGTCGTCGCGATCATCGCGTCCGCCTGTGGCGGCGGGACGACCGAGACCACCGAGAGCGCGACACTCATCGCGGACCTCAGCGACTACAAGATCGTGATCGACCATCCGAGCATCGCCGCCGGGCACGTCGTCTTCGGGATCCGGAACCACGCCGCGATGGCCCACGAGTTCAAGGTCATCAAGACCGACCAGGTACCCGATCAGCTCCCGGTCGACGCCGCGTCGGCGAAGGCGAGCGAGGACGGCAAGGTCGGCGAGCTCGTCGACATCTCAGCCGGCGCGACCCGGAAGCTCGCGCTCGACCTCGTGCCCGGCAAGTACGTGCTCATCTGCAACGTCGCGGGCCACTATCAGCTCGGGATGCGGGTCGGCCTCGAGGTGAAGTGACCTAGACGGTCACTTCAGCGTCAGCAGGAACTGGACGATCGTGTTGATCGTCGCGTCGTCGAGCGGGCCGCCGAACTTGTTGCTGAAGACCGGCATCACGATGCCGGGCTTGATGCCCGGCGCATTGCTGACCCATTTGATGAGGTTCGCCTCGTTCACGTCGAGCCCGGGCACGCCGCCGATCGGGGTCTTCTGCGACGCGATGTGCGTGAGGTCCGGCCCGATCGTCGCTTTCGTGAGGCCCTGGATCGTGTGGCAGCCGGCGCAGGCGAGGGTCGTGAAGAGCTGCTTGCCCTTCGCGACCTCGGGGCTGGTGAAGCGGTTCGCGTCCTTGAGCGCGCCGGCGAGCCACGCGTCGTAGTCGGCCTGGTTCTGCGCGACGACGGTGATGAGCATGTCCGCGTGCCCCGTGCCGCAGAACTCGATGCACTGACCGGCGTACGTTCCCGGACGGTCGGCCTGGATCCACGTGGAGGTGTCGCGGCCGGGCACCGCGTCCTTCTGCCCGCCGAGCTTCGGTACGTAGAACGCGTGGATCACGTCCTTCGAGCTGAGCTCGATCTTGATCTTCTGCCCGACCGGGACGTGGAGCTCGGCCTGCTGCGAGAGATACGTCTTGTCGTTCAGCTGGAAGCGCGCCTCGGAGGGGTACTGGAAGTTCCAGACCCATTGCTGACCCTCGGCCTTGACCGTCATCGCGGCACCGCTGTCGACATCGTTCACGAGTGCGAGCCGCTGGAACGAGAGCACGCTGAACGCGATGACCATCAACGTCGGGACGACGGTCCAGATGAGCTCGAGGGCGTTGTTCCCGTGGTACTGGCGGGCCTGGTGGCCGGGCCGCTCGCGGAACCGGATGCCGGCGATGACGAGCGCGCCGACGACGATCGCGAGCACGACGACCGCGGCGCCGAACATCACCCAATAGAGGTCGGCGATCGAACGCGCCATGGGACTTCCTGGATCGGCGGGCCACGGCATGCGCCGCCAACACTAGGGCAGGGTTTCGACGGCTGCCAATCCATGACCTAGAGTTTCGACCGATGTCCGGGCACGATCAGCCGATCCACATGCCGCCGCCGAGCCTCTCGCCCGTGACGATCGCCGTCGGCGTCACCTTCATCTCGTTCGGCATCCTGTGGAGCGTGATCCTCATCGGCATCGGCGTCGTGCTGCTGCTCGTCGGCATCGCGACGTGGCTCATCGACGACGCGCGCGCGTACACGCAGGCGGGCGACGAGGGCGGACACCACTAGTGGCGGATCGAACGATCGTCCGCGGCCGCCGCGGCACGCCCGCGGTCGACCGGCTCCTCCTCAACGACTCGGGCTACGAGCAGCAGCCCACCCGATTCAACAGCGGCATGTGGGCGATCATCATGTTCATCGGCAGCGAGGTCATGTTCTTCGCCGCGCTGTTCACGACGTACTTCTTCCTTCGCGGCAAGATCCCGGCGTGGGAGCCCGTCTTCGGCGAGAAGCCCTCCTGGCAGGGGCTCCCGCTCGTCAACACGATCGAGCTCGTCTCCTCCAGCGTGACCATGCAGCTCGCGGTGAGCGCCATCCGGAAGGGCGACCACCGCCGGATGATCCAGTGGCTCATCCCGACGCTCATCCTCGGCATCGGCTTCATCAGCGGCCAGGCCTACGAATACACCCGCCTCGGCTTCCTCCCGCGGGACGGCGTGTTCGCGGGCGTGTTCTTCACCCTCACGGGATTCCACGGCGCGCACGTCACCGGGGGCATCGTGTTCATCGGGATCTGCCTCTACCGCTCGCTCCGCGGTCAGTTCTCGGCGAACCGCCATCTCGCGGTCGAGGCCGCGAGCATCTACTGGCACTTCGTCGACGTCGTCTGGATCGGCCTCTTCACGACCATATACATCATCGGCTAGGCCGGCAGGCTGACATGCGACTCGTTGCGGCCTAGCGATGGAGAAGAATCGACCAATGGAAGATCTAGAAACCAATAGCAGCTGGATGATGCATGACCGCAAAAAGTGAATTGCTGCGCATGGACAACGTTGGCATCGTTGTGGAATCGCTCGATAGAGCTATCTCTTTTCTTGTCGAGCTTGGTCTGAAACTCGAAGGGCGAGCCACAATCGAAGGAGAATGGGCCGGGCGTGTCACTGGACTGAGCAACCAATCCGTCGAAAGTGCCATGATGGTCACCCCCGATGGCCATGGTCGGCTCGAAATATCGCAATTTCTCAGCCCACCCGCAGTTGCTGATCACCGGAACGCCCCCGTGAACGCCCTCGGCTACCTGCGAGTGATGTTCGCCGTCACTGACATGAACGACACCATTGCTCGCCTCGAGAAACACGGAGCAGAACTTATCGGTGAGGTGGTGAACTATGAGGATACATATTTGCTCTGCTATCTCCGAGGCCCCGAAGGAATCATGGTTGCCCTCGCCGAACCCCTTCGCGAACAAGAGCTAGCGCCTAGGCGAGACTGACCTCGAGCCGGAGCTTGCGTCCAACGATCGCCGAGAGGCGCGCGGTCTCGGCCAGCAGCGCGCTCCGCGGCACCGCGCCGGCTTCCTTGAACCACGCCACCGCGAGGCGGTCCGTCCCGACCTCCCACGTCCCGCGCACGACGCCGCGCGCGACGACCACCGGCGCGATCCAGCCGCTCTGCTTGCTCACGACGCGCCGCCGGTGCGCGGGCAGGATGTGCACATCGTCCGTCCCCGCGCCCATCACGAACTGATCGAAGCCCGGCAAGAGGCGGACCGCCCGCGTCGGCTTCGTCGCGACGAGATCGTCAAGATCCTCGGCCAGGACGAATGCCGTCTCGCTGCCGACCTGCACCTCCGCCAGCCGTGGGCGGAACGCGTCGAACCAGCGCCGCAGCTTCGCTTTGCTGGTCCGCCCGCGCGACAGCCAGTTCCTGAAACCGTCGACCGTCGACGGACCGTAGGTCCGGAGGTAGCCCGCGATCGCGATGGGCGCCGCGTCATCGGGCTCGGGCACGCCCGCCCAGCGTGAGCTCGCGGACCTCGGCGTCGTGAAGGTGACGCGGTTGCCCTGGCTTGGACCGAAGCAGAGATCGCCCTGCCACGCGAGCGGCTTGAGGAGGCCGCCCCAGCCGGACCGGAGCGCGTCGCCGATGTGACCGAATCCACGGTGCGCGGTCACCGCCGCGATCAGCTGTTCGCGAGTGAGGACCTTGCCATCGAGCGCATCGCGGACCACACCGCGGAGCGCGTCGAGCTGCTTCGGCGTGATGCCGAACCACTGTTGCCAGCTCGGTTGTTCCCAGCTGCGGCCGGCGGCGATGAGCGAGAGGAACGCGCCGGCATCTTCGGGTGTGACGAGGTGGAGCGTGCCGCGCATCGCCCACGTCTTGATGATCCGTCCCTGGCCCAACGCGCGCGCCACATCGCCGGGCTTCGAGGCCGTCCGCCGCACGCGCACGCAGAGCTCCGCGTAGGACGCGACCTGCGCCTGGATGCCGCACATCCGGCGGACCACGTCCGCGACGGATCGATCGGCCACCGGATCGAGCAGCTGCCGGCGCATCCGCCACGCCAGCGCCTGATCCCACGTCACACGGGTCACCCGCGCGGTCAACGCTCGGCCGCCAGCAGCTTCACGTCGCCCGCGAGCGCGTCCGCTGCCACGTCCGAGTGCGTGAGCACACGGACCTGCCCCTTGCGGTCGAGGAGGTATATGGCGTCGCTGTGTCCGACGAACGCGCTCTGGTCGGTCTCGATCCGGATCCCGTACGCCTGCCAGACCGGCTGCAGCTGCGCGGCGCCGCCGATGAGGAAGACGAAGTTCTTCGCGAGGCCGTGATCGCGCGCGAACGCCTGCACCGCGTCCGGGGTGTCCTGCCGCGGGTCGACCGAGACGGCGACGAACAGCGTCCGGTCGCGTTCGTCGTCGGTGAGCTTCTGCTGGGCCATCCGGAAGTGCTCGGCGGTGAGCGGGCACACGTCGGGGCAGTGGGTGTAGAGGAACGACAGCACGACGACCTTGCCCCGCTGCCCCGACAACGTGATCGGCTTCCCGCTGATCCCGTCGGTCAAGGTGAAGTCCGGCGCGGCCGTTGGCGTGATCTGCGTGCCGACGAGCGTCGGCCCGGCGCACGACGCGAGCAGCAGGATGACCGCGGCCGTCGCGAGCCGGAATGCCCTCATGGACCGACAATACCGAGGTGAGCGCTCGGGTCGTCGCGGCCTACGTCCTGATGGTGCTGCTCTGGGGCTCGACTTGGGCGGCGATCAAGATCGGCGTCGCGCAGGTGCCGCCTTACGTCTTCGCCTTCGAGCGCGCGGTCGCGGTCGCCTCGATCCTCACGGTCGTCGTCCTCGTGCTCCGCCAGTCGTTCCCGCGCACGCGCGCGGCGCTCCTCGCGTCGGGGATCTCAGGTCTGTTCAACATCGGGACGTCCTGGGCGCTGATCTTCTGGGCCGAGCAGTTCGTCCCGTCCGGGCTCGTCGCCGTCTTCGGGGCGATGGCCCCGGTGTGGACCGCGGTCCTCGCGCACTACTTCGTCCGCGGCGATCGGCTCTCGCTGCTCAAGATCTTCGCCCTCGTGCTCGGGCTCATCGGGACCGCCCTCCTCGTGGGCGCGCCGGCGGCGAGCGAGGGACCGAACGCGCTCCTCGCCACAGCGCTGCTCGCGATCATGCCGATCAGCTGGGCGGTCGCGGCGATCCTCATCGCGCGGTTCCTCTCGCGGGAATCGCCGATCGCCGTCGTCGGCGTGGGCACGTGGGTCGGAGCGCTCTTCCTGCTCCCGTTCGCGCTCACGCAGATCAGCCAGCCGCAGCAGTGGGACACCCGCTCGATCGTCGCGTTCGCGTACCTCGTCATCGGCGGCTCGTGCGTCGGGCTCGTGCTGAACGCGTGGCTCTATCGGAAGCTCCGTCCGACGACGGTCACGCTCTCGCAGGTCCTCATCCCCACCCAGGCGCTCCTCATCGGCGGCCTGGCGCTCGGGGAGGAGTTCAGCCTGCGGATGCTCGCCGGCGCGGCGCTCGTCGTCAGCGCCGTCGCCCTGAACGCGAGAGCCGGGAGCGGCGCCCGTGTCGCCGAGGGGACACCGGCCGTGGCGACGGCCGCCGACTGACCGACGGGTAGTACTACACCGCGGTAGTATTACCGGCGGGGAGTAACGGCCTGATCGACTGGGAGCGCAATCTCTTCCACAGCGATCCGACGCTGCTCGAGCGCTCGGACGACGACTCCTATGACCGCGCCGCGGCGCTCCTCGCGGCCGTCGCGGACCCGTGCCGCGTGAAGCTTCTGCACGCGCTCTCCGTCGGCGAGGACACCGCGCAGCGGGCGGCGCTCTGGGCCGGTCTCGATCAGCCGTACGCCGAGCACGAGCTCGCGGCGATGGCCCTCGCCGGGCTCGTCGAGCGGCGCGACGGCTCTGGCGGGCCGGTCTACGCCCCGCGCGACGGGCATCTCGTCGTCGCACTCCATCTCGCCCTCGCGCACGGGCGCGAGGTGGTCGGCGAACGGCAGCCGCGCCTCCTCAAACGGCGCCGCGATCTGCGGCGAAAGGTGGGATGATCGGACGGTGACGAGACGCGGCGCGAACACCTTCCTCGGACCGCTCGAGACCGCGGTCATGGAACGTCTCTGGAAGCGCCGCCAGGCGACGGTACGCGACGTGGTCGACGATCTCGCCAAGGACCGCTCGCTCGCGTACACGACCGTGATGACGATCATGACCCGCCTGCACGCGAAGGGGCTGCTCCTCCGCGAGCGCGACGGCAAGACCTATGTGTACCGCCCGGCGTTCACCCGTGAGGAGCACCGCGCGCGGCTGTCGGGCGATCTCGTCCGCGGCCTGGTCGACGAGTTCGGCGACGTCGCCCTCGCGCAGTTCACCGCCGCGCTCGATTCGGTCGACGCGAGCCACCGCGCGGCCCTGCGTCGCGCCGCGGATCGACCGAAGCCCAAGTGAAGACCGCCGACCGCGCCTTCGGTGCGCTCGTGCTGCTGGCCCTCGGGTCGAGCGCGCTGCTCATCGCGCTCCTCGCGGCGCTCCTGCCGCGCGGCTTCGCGCTCGTGACCGGCGGGGCGGCCGATCCGGCGAGCGTGGTCGCCGTGCTCGTGCTCGTCCTCGCGACGTTCGGCGTGACGCTCGGGCTCACGTCGCTGCTCCGCCAGCTGCTCGCGACGCTCTCGCTCATCCGCACCCTGCTCTCGCGCCGGGCCACCGTCTCGCGCCGGGTGGCGACGATCGCGGAGTCGCTGGGGCTCGCCGGCCGGGTCGACATCGTTCGCGACGTCCGCCCGTTCTCGTTCTGCTACTGGTTCCGCCGCCCGCGGATCTGCCTCTCGACCGGTCTCATCCGGCGGCTCGACGATCCCGAGCTCCGCGCGGTCCTCGCCCACGAGCGGTACCACCTGCGGCAGCGCGATCCGCTCCGCCTCGTCATCGCGCGCTACTTCGCCGCGGGCCTCTACGTCGTGCCGGTCGTCGAAGAGCTGGTCGAGTACTACACGGTGCAGAAAGAGGTCGCCGCGGATCAGGCCGCGGTGCGCGCGATGGGCGGCGTGCGCGAGCTCGCGTCCGCCCTGTTCAAGGCGCTGCCGGAGGCCGATGACGTCGACCTCGGTCTCCTCGTGCCGGTCGGCTCGCTCTCGGTGACCGAGGCGCGCATCGATCAGCTCCTCGACGGACAAGCGGTCCCGCTCGTCCTGTCGCCGCCAGCGGTCGCTCTTTCGAGCGGCGCGCTCGCCGCCGCCGCGGTCCTCGCAGTCGGTGGTGCCGTGCCGCCCGCGGCGCTTGCCGTGCCGTGGACGCTCCTCGGGCCCGCGACGCTGTTACTCGCGGCCGCCGCGTCCGGCGCCGCGCACCAGATCCGCCTCGTCGTCCTCCGCACCTCGCGCTAGGAAAGGCTCGCTTTACCTTTTCGCGCCTGCCCCCGATAGTGGCAGCGGCGGCTCAGCAATTCGCCGGTGGGGTCGAAGGAGGACCCACCAATGTCGCTACGTTTCATCGCACGGATCGTGTTCGTCATCGCCGCCGTCTTCACCCTGAGCGCGCCCTTCGCTGGTATCACGGCGGCCTGCGACCCCGAAACCACGGGACTCTGCTAGCGGACGCGAGCCCACGCACGCGATCTGACCTTCCGGCGCCTTCGCCGGAGACCGTGGAGCGGGCACCCTGAGCCCGCCCAGACCCCGACCGGCACCGTCCCGCACGCGGTCCGACTGGGCCGAGTTCAGGGGTGTTTGACCGGTCCACTAGACATCCGTAAAGTGGCGCCGTGGCCATTGGGAACGCGATCCGCTCCGCGATGACCGCCGACGTGGGCGCGCGGATCCGCTCTCTCCGCACGGCCCGCGGCCTCACCCAGGCCCAGCTCGCCGAGCCCCAGTACACGAAGGCGTACATCTCGATGCTCGAATCGGGCCGCACCCGCGCGTCGATGAAGGCCCTCGAGCACATCGCCGGGCGGCTCGGCGTGCAACCGAGCGATCTTCTTGGTGGGTCGCCCTCCCCGGCCGCGCCTCAATACGACCTCATCGAGGCGCGCAGGCTCGTCGAGCAAGGTCAGGGCGCCGACGCGGTCCCGTTGCTCGAGGCCCTGGACGAAGGGCTGACCCCGTCCGACCAGCTCGTGCGGCTCCGCTATCTCGCGATCGCGTACAACCAGGTCGGGGATGCGAAGCGGGCCTTCCCACTCCTCGAGCGCGCCCAGCGGATGGCAGAGCTCCTCGGCGACGCTGAGGAGCAGGTCCGCATCAAGGCGGCGCTCGCCTCGGCCTACGCGAAGACGTACGCGTACGAGGACTCCATCCGTCTACTGCGCGAATGTGTGCTGGCGTGCGATGAAGGCGTCGTGAACGACCCCACCTTCCACTTCCGGCGCCTGGCGGACCTCGCGGTGGAGCTCACGAACCAGCGCAAACCGAAAGAGGCGATGCCGATCTACGAGCGTGCGATCCAGATGGCCGACCAGTTCAGCGACCGGCGGTCGCTGGGAACGATGTACGCCGGCCTCGCGAAGGCGCATCACCTCCAGGGGGACGTCGAGCTCGCGATCCGGAACAACCAGCGCTCGCTCCAGGTGTACGAGGAGCTGAGCGCCCTCGACCAGGTCGCGTGCACCCTCGACAACATCGCGGTCCAGTACGCCGAGTACGGCAACCGCGAGCGGGCCCGGGAGAGCCTGGCTCGCGGCGCGCGGATCGCGATCGAGATCAGACGCGACACGACGCTCGCCTCGATCCGGACGACGGAGGCGGAGCTGGCAGCAAAGGCCGACGCGGCCCGCGCGCTCGAGCTCGCGCAGGAGGCCCTGAAGTTCGCGCGGAAGGTCGACCAGGTCGACGCGCAGATCCGCGGCCTGATCCTCATCGCCGAGCTAAAGATGGCGAGCAACCCCACGGTCGGGCGCAAGTCGTTCGCCGACGCGCGTCAGCTCGCCGAGGAGCGCGCCCCGCACCTGCTCCGCATGATCTTCGACCGCTGGTCACACGCCGCCGAAGGCGCGGGCGACAGCGACGAGGCCCTCCGTCTGGCCCGCCGGGCCCTGGAGAGCGTCAAAGCCTGACGGGGATCGCCGAGCGGCTCGCGGTCGCCGCCGCGCTCCGCGATGACATCGTCGCGCACGCGAAGGCCGACGCGCCGAAAGAGGCCTGCGGGCTCGTCGCGGGACATGGCGCGCAGGCGACCCGCATCATCCGCTGCGCGAACGCGCATCCCGCGCCTGTGTCGCGCTACGCGATCGACCCCCGCGAGCAGATCCGCGCGTTCCGAGAGATGGAGGCGAAGGGCGAGGAGCTCGTCGCGATCTACCACAGCCACCCGATCACCCAGCCCTATCCGTCGCCGACCGACCGCGCCGAGTGGCACTACCCGGAGGCGTTCCTCGTACTCCTGTCGCTGAGGGACACCGCGCCGGAGCTGCGCGCGTATCGCGTGCGCGACGGGTGGGTCCGCGAGGTCGAGCTCACCTAGCGGCCGCGCACGCGCCATGACGACGCGATCGAGGCGGACTCCGCCAGGGCGGACGCTTGATCCGCCGGCTCGATGAACCGGAACAGGAGCGCCATCCCCTGCGTGCCGCTGACCGTGGTGAACTGGCGGAGCAGCTCGGGCCGGCCGTCGACCGTCCCGCGGTAGGTGTCGTCGACGAGGAGCATCGTGCCGTTCCGCGCGATCGCGCGGCTCGAGCTCGTCTGTTCGAGCCCACGGCGCCACGCCACCGCGACGTTCTGCGCGTAGCTGTCGGGCGTCACGAGCGCGCCCCCGGCCGCGCGCATCACGACGAGCACGTCGGTGTCCGTCTCGAATCGTGCGAGCTCGCCGGCGATCCCGAGGTGCACCTCTTTCCAACGAGCCGGCAGCGTGAGGTCGAAGCCGTCGCCGTGCGTCGCGACCCCGCCCGCCGGCGGCGTCGCCGCGAGGGCCGGCGCGAGCGTCGGCTCGTACGCGAGCGCGGTGAACTCGATCCGCGATACCTGGTCGGGCAGCGTGAGCGGCACGCTCGCGAGCACGATGACGACCGCGGCGAGCGCGAGGGGCAGCGGGGCGAGCGGGCGGACGTTGACGACGAGCCCATAGACCAGCCGGACGAGCAGGGCGACGGCGAGGATCGCGACGAGGGGGAGCGCCTCCGGGAAGAGAACGAGCCCCACGGCGAGGAGCGGCGCAAGGAGCAGGGGCGTGAGGGCGAAGGTCAGGGCCGTGAATGCCTGATCCATCGAGACCTCGGCGTGGCGCACGAGACGCATGAACAAGGCGACGGCCGCGGACACGAGCGCGGCGACGATCGCGATCCGCGCGCCGAGGAGCAGCGCGTCGACGATCAGGCGATTCACGAAGTCCGGCACGCTGAGGCCCTTCGATGCGATCACGAGGGCATCGATCGACAGCGACAGCACGAAGCCCGCAAGGAGCGCCACGAGCACGCCCGCCAGGCCGTAGTGCTCGCGCGCGAGGCTCGCGGCGAAGCGCCGGGGGCGAAGGAGGGAGTCTCGGACGGAGCGGCGGAACCATTGCCATTCGGTCTCGTACCGCTCGTCCATCCGACGGCGAGCGTAGACAAACAAGAAGCCCTCGCCGTCGCGAGGGCCTCTTTGAGGTCTCAGGCTGCTGGGTGCCGCCCGGGGACGCCGCTCCATGTCAAAGTGCTGGCCGGGCATCCGGCCTCATGTGGGAGACACCCATGACGGTGGTCTCATCACGCCACTTCGTGGCCGGCGTCCCCGATCGACGGGCCCCCTTCCGTCGGGGGCGTCATCGATCGACTTCGAGCACCTCGTAGCGAAGATGGATCCGAACCATTCGACCTCCGATGCGATCGTCGGTCTCGCGTTGGAGCTCCACGTCCTGTTCTACACCCGACCATGAAGCCGCTGTCAAGAGGGCGAGACGTCCTTGTTGTGGATACTCGCCGACCGACCGAGCCGTTCGCGTATTTCCTCAGGTACCGCGGCCACGTCGGGCCACCAGGATTCCGATTCGTCCGCGCCCGCGGCGGCGGCGGCCTCCGCCGCGAGGGCGATGCCCGATACCAGGTCGTCGACCCGGATCACCTCCGGGACGAGTCCGCCGTCCGCCGCCGCGTTGTGATAGCCGGTGTTCGGGAGCGCGATGCCGGTCGCGGTCCACCCAAGCCGGACGAACGCTGATGCCTCGCAGGTGCCACCGGGCAGGAGGCGCCGTTGCGTCGCGATCCCGCGCTCCGCGAGCCGCTCCTGCGCGACGCGGAGGTAGCGCTCGGCCTCGTTGCTGAACGTGTTGTGGTAGTCGCCGGCGCGGACCACGATCCCCGCGCCGGCGGGCGCGTACCGCGAGTTGCTCGCCTCCACCGAGACGACGTACGCGTCTCGTGGGAGGCCACCGTCCTCGGCGACGAGCCGTGCCCCGAAGAGCCCGGGCTCCTCGGCCCGCGTGAAGACGGCATGCACGCTGAACGGCCGGGTCTCGTCGCGGAGCGCCTCGAGCGCCGAGATGATGAGCGCGCAACCGGCGAGGTCGTCGGCGCTCCGGAGGTGGAGCTCGTTGCCGCGGCGCTCGAACGCCGGGAGGTCGAGCACCGCCCAGTCACCCACGGCGAGCGGTCCATTCGCCCCCGAGTCAAGCTGGATGTCGCAGTAGCCGGCCGACCAGTCGGGCACCACCGGGTCGTGCACGTAGTCGTGTCCGGTCGCGCGACGCCCCTCCGCGATCCCGTCGCGATGGACGACGAGCCGGACCGGAGCGCGCTGAAAGTACCTCGCCTCGATGCCGCCGCGGAATCGGGCGCGGCCCTTCGATCCGTGCACGTCGATGAGCTCGAATCCCGGATGGTCGGTGTGCGCGACGAACGCGAGGGCGCGCTTCGCGGTACCGCGCGCGAGGTGGACCGAGAGCTGACCGTATACGTCGCGTCGCGGGGCGAGGCCGATCCGATTCAGCTCCGCCGCGATCGCATCGAGCGCGCGCCACTCGTGATAGGGGACCGTCGGCGGAGATGCGACGCGTTCGAGCGTCGCAATGACGTCGCGCTCGTCCGGCACGGAGAAACGCTGCACCGCTCGCGAGGATATCGTCCGGTGCGGGTGCTCCGCCTCTACGACTCCCGCTCGAGAGCGATCCACCGTGTTCGCGCGCGCGGACAGGTCCTCACGATGTACGTCTGCGGCGTCACGCCCTACGACACGACGCACCTCGGGCACGCTCGCACCTTCCTGGTATTCGACCTCATCGTCCGGCTCCTCGAGGCGACCGGGCATCCGGTCCGATACGTCCAGAACATCACCGACATCGACGAATCGATCCTCCAGCGCGCGGCGCGCGATGACGTCGACTGGCGCGATCTCGGTCGCCGCGAGTCACGCGCGTATCTGGCCGACATGCGGCGTCTCCTTTGGCGTCGACCGGATGTGATCTCCCGCGCGACGGCGGAGCTGCCCGCGATGCGCGCGCTCATCCGCACGCTCGAGCGGCGAGGTGCCGCGTACCGGCTGCCGCGTGGCGTGTACTTCCCGGTCGCGAAGGCCCCACGGTACGGAGAGCTGTCGCGGCTCTCGCCGCGTGCGATGCGACGGATCCTCGATCGTCAGGACGACGCGTCGCTCGAGGATCCGGCCCGCCGCGACCCGCGCGACTTCGCGCTCTGGCGGACCGTCGACGGCGGACCGACGTGGCCCAGCCCGTGGGGGCGCGGGCGCCCGGGCTGGCACCTCGAGTGTTCGGCGATGATCGAGCACCACCTCGGCGATCGGATCGATCTCCACGGCGGCGGCGCCGATCTCATCTACCCGCATCACGAGGACGAGATCGCGCAGTCCGAGACCGCGACCGGGAAGCGGCCGTTCGTCCGGACCTGGGCCCACGTCGCGGCGATGGAGCTCGGCGGCAAGAAGATGTCGAAGTCCGACGGCAACATGGTCTTCGTGCGCGACACGCTGAAGACGACGGATCCCCGGGCCCTGCGGCTGTACCTCCTGGAGCGCCACTACCGGAAGCCGTTCGACCATGACGAGGCGCTCCTCGATCGAGCGCGTCTTCGGGTCAAGGCACTTGGCGCCGTGTTCGGTCGCGGGCCCGTCGGCCCGCTCGGACGCGACGCCGACACGCGCGCCGCGCTCGCGGCGCTCGAGGACGATCTCGACGTGCGACGCGCGTTGGCGATCGTGGAGCGCGCGGCGCCGCGGGCCGACGTGAAGACGCGCGCCTCGCTCCGCGCGGTCGCGCGGATCGTCGGCGTCGTCTAGAGGGGAGCGAACCGCGCGGTGAAGTGCCGGAGCTGTGGCGGCTCGGACACGATCTTGTAGCCGCGGAGCGACGGCGCGCGCTTCGCGACCTCGGCCACGACCTCGATGACGTAGTCGATGTGACTCTGGGTGTACGTGCGGCGCGGGATCGCCATGCGTACGAGCTCGAGCGCCGCGGGCGACTCGCTCCGGTCGGGGTGGCGGCCGAACATCACGCTGCCGATCTCAACGGTGCGGATCCCGCCGGCCTCGTAGAGCGCGATCGACAGCGCCTGCGCCGGGTACGCGAGCGCCGTGATGTGGGGGAGCAGCGCGCCGGCATCGACGTACACCGCGTGGCCGCCGGCGGGCTTCACGATCGGGACACCGGCGCGCTCGATCGCGTCGGCCAGGTATTCGGTCGAGCGGATCCGGTAGCGGAGGTAGTCGGGCTCGACACACTCCTTCAATCCCTGCGCGATCGCCTCGAGATCGCGGCCCGCGAGACCGCCGTACGTCGGGAAGCCCTCGGTGAGGATGAGGAGATTGCGGCAGCGCTCCGCGAGGGCGTCGTCGTTCATCGCGAGCCAGCCGCCGATGTTCCCCATCGGGTCCTTCTTCGCGCTCATCGTCATGCCGTCGGCGAGCGCGGCGACCTCGCGGACGATGTCCGGCACGGCCTTGTCGGCGTAGCCCTGCTCGCGGGTCTTGATGAACCACGCGTTCTCCGCGAACCGGCACGCGTCGAGGAAGAGCGGCACGTGATAGCCGTCGCAGATCTTCCGGACTCCCCGGAGATTCTCGAGCGACACCGGCTGGCCGCCACCGGAGTTGTTCGTGATCGTGACCATGACCACCGGGACGTCCCTCGCGCGCATCTTGAGCAATGCCTCGAGCGCGTCGAGGTCCATGTTCCCCTTGAACGGATGCACGAGGCCGGGCGTGCGGCCCTCAGGGATGATGAGGTCCACCGCCTCCGCTCCGACCGCTTCGATGTTCGCGCGGGTGGTGTCGAAGTGCGTGTTGTTCGGGACGACCTTGCCCGGCCCGGCGATCGCCGAGAAGAGGATCCGCTCGGCCGCGCGGCCCTGGTGCGTCGGGATCACGTGCCTGAATGGGAAGAGCTCCTGGACCGCGGCGAGGAAGCGGAACCACGACGGCGAGCCCGCGTAGCTCTCATCGCCGTGCTGGATCGCGGCCCACTGGTCGCGCGACATCGCGCCGGTGCCCGAATCGGTGAGCAGGTCGATGAGGACGTCCTCGGCCCGGAGGTTGAAGAGGTTGTAGCCGGCCTCTTCGATCTTCTTCTTCCGTTCGGGCTCAGTCGTCAGGCGGAGCGGCTCGACCGAGTGGATGCGGAACGGCTCGATGATCGTCCGGAACGGCACGGCGGGAGCATACGGGCGCCGTTACACGACGCCCGCCGCGACTGGTAGTACTGTCCCGCGTCGAACATCCGACGGTCGAGGAGCGATGGGACCCAAGGCGATCTGGCGCGAGGACCTGATCACGGCTCTGCTGTCCGTGCTGCTCGTCATGGGCCTGTTCCTCGATGGCTGGAACCACATCAACCTGCAGAACGGCGCGCTCGGCAGCTTCTGGACGATCTGGCACGCGCTCCTCTACCTCGGGTTCAACGCGACGGCGATCTGGGTGGTCACACGGAATCCGCATCTCTACAGCCGCGGCGCGAAGCCCGCGCCGTATTTCCATCCAATCCTCGGGATCCCGCTTCGCTACCCGCTCGCGATCGGCGGTCTCGCCCTCGCGATGGTCGGGATGTTCGGCGACATCGTGTGGCACACCGCCTTCGGTCCGGAGAACGGAGTGGCCCGGGTCATTGCGCCGTTCCACCTGCTCCTCTTCGCTGGCGCCGCGGGGCTCGCGTCCGCGCCGCTGCGGTCCGCCTGGTATGCGCCCCGGTACTACCCGGCCAACGCGTCGTTCCGCCGCCTGCTCCCCGCGGTCCTCGCGCTCACGCTCGTGACGTGCGTCGCGGCCTTCATGTTCCAGTGGCTCGACGCGTTCCTTGACTGGACGCCCTCGGTCGAGATCGGTCGCATCCCCGCGGACCTCGCGGCGAACAAACGCGTCACTGGGACAGCGGAGTTCGCCGGTGCCGCGCGGGTCCTGGTCACGAACCTCATCCTGCTCGCGCCGATCTTCCTCGCGCTCCGCCGCTGGCGGCTGCCGTTCGGCAGCGCGACGCTGCTGTTCGTCGCCGTGAGCTTTGCGATGAGCGCCCTCACCAGCTTCGACCTGGGGGCCACCGTCTTCGCGGGTCTCATCGGTGGCCTCGTCGCGGACCTGATCATCGACACGATGCGCCCGGACGAGCACCGGACCCGCGGCTACCGCGTGATGGCTGGCGTCACGCCGTTGGCGCTCTGGACCGCGTACTTCCTGATCCTCAAGTTCGTCTACGCGATCGAGTGGCCGTTCGATCTCTGGCTCGGCACGACGCTGCTCGCGTCGATCGAAGGACTCCTTCTGAGCTACGTCGCGATCCCGCCGATCGTCCCGGCCCCCGTGACCGAGGGCGGGATCCCCCTGCCGGAAGGTGTCGCCGACCCGGAGGTGAGCGCCTGATGGCGGCGCCGACCGGGAAGGGCTACAGCCGGCGGACGTTCCTCACCGGCCTCGGGGTCGGCCTCGGCGCAGCCGGCGCTGCGGGTGTCGCGACCGGCGTGAGCCTCGGCCGCATCGACCTCCGCGATCACACCGTCGTGTCGGGCAACTTCACCCGGATGTTCCCGGACCTCCCGCCGTTCTTCGAGAAGCTCGAGCCGAGCGGGGCGACGGATGCGCTACGTGACGTCCTGCGCGACGTCGGCCGGCCCGGCGGCGTGCTCGACGCGAAGGACGCGCTCGATGCGGGACCCGTTGCGCTCATCGCGGACGCGAAGGTCAACGGGAACGATCCGCCGACAAATCCGGACAACCCGACGCACACGGCCGGCGTCACGTTCTTCGGGCAATTCATGGACCTCGACATCACGTTCGACAGCCGATCGACGCTCGGCGTCCCGACCGAGCCGAACGCGACGCCCAACGCGCACTCCGCCGTGTTCGACCTCGACACGGTGTACGGACAGGGGCCGAACGTGAGCCCGCAGTACTACGACGTCAACGACACCGCCAAGCTCCGTATCGAATCGGGCGGGATCTTCGAGGATCTCCCGCGGAACGGCGACGGGACCGCGATCATCCCGGATCCGCGCACGGACCAGCACATGATGATCTCGGGCCTGCACTGCGCCTTCATCCTCTTCCACAACAAGGCGGTCGATTACGTGCGCCAGCAGGAAGGGCTCATCGACCCGGCCGCGATCTTCGCCGAGGCGAAGCGGCTGACGCTCTGGCACTACCACTGGCTGATCCTCAACGAGTTCCTCCCGCTGTTCGTCGGGCCGGCGATGGTGAACGACGTTCTGAACAACGGCCGGCGGTTCTATCAGCCGGCGAAGGGCGACGCGGCGATGCCGGTCGAGTTCCAGGCCGCGTGCTTCCGGGTCGGCCACACGATGGTCCGGCCGTCGTACCGCGCGAACCTGAAGGGCGACAACGGCAAGCCGTTCTTCGGGCTCATCTTCGATCCCGCGCTCGGCGATATCACGCCCGGAGCGGGGAAGGATCCGAATGACCTGCGGGCCGGGTTCCGCGCGCCTCGCCGGTTCATCGGTTGGCAGACGTTCTTCGACTTCAAGGACGGCGAGGTCAAGCGCAACAAGCAGATCGACGCGAAGATCTCGACGCCGCTCTTCACCTTGCCACTGGGCGCGATCGCGAGCCACAAGGCCCCGATCGCGCTCATGCAGCGGAACCTGCTGCGCCACGTGACGTGGTCGATGCCGTCGGGCCAGGTGATCGCCGAGGCGATGGGCGTCGATCGGTTGAGCGCCGCGGACCTCGACGAGCTCCGCGGATACGGCGTCGGCCTCGAACGGAACACGCCGCTCTTCTACTACATGCTGAAGGAATCGGCGCTCGTGCCGGATAAAGACATCGGCAAGAACACGGGCGGGTTCCATCTCGGACCGGTCGGCGGGCGGATCGTCGCTGAAGTCGTCATCGGGCTGCTGCAGAGCGATCCGGCGTCGTGGGTCGTGCAGAAACCGGACTGGACCCCGACGCTGCAGAACCCGAGCTCCGGCTTCCGGATGACCGACTTCCTCACCTTCGCCGGCGTCGATCCCGCGACGCGGCGCGCACAGAAGCCCGCCTTCGCCTAGCGGTCCAGCGTCGCGACCGGCGGATAATCAACTCACCACGCGGCCCGGTCGCCTAGCGGTCTAGGGCGCTTCCCTTTCAAGGAAGAGGTCATGGGTTCGAATCCCATCCGGGCTACTTCTGTGATGTGTCGCGACATCGGAGACGATGTCTCGAGACATCGTAGACATCAGGCCGACTGCCGCTGGTAGTCGCGCGACGGGTCGAGGACCAGCTCCCGCAGCAGTTCACCGTCTTCGGT
>Ga0070698_100000362_pt1 | contig 47046 bp, 52 predicted proteins | sample KBSK1502metaG_FD_65477 | JGI IMG/M metagenome (GOLD analysis project Ga0070698, IMG submission 65477) | Corn, switchgrass and miscanthus rhizosphere microbial communities from Kellogg Biological Station, Michigan, USA - KBS K1-50-2 metaG | ecosystem: Host-associated > Plants > Roots >...
TCATCGGTTAGTTGCCCTAATTCGTTCATCGTCAGATGCGCCGTAGCTTCGGCCTGGAACTCGAAAATACCGCGATGCTGCTCATACTGTTCCATCATCTCCGGCGCGGTGTGGCCGAGTACAACATGGCCGAGCTCATGCATCAGCGTCTTTTTCGGATGGACCGCAAACGGGTTGATGGCGATGTCTCTTCCCCGCGTATAGCCCTGTAGGTTGGCATCGTTGCGCCGGAACGGTACGCGGGCGACGCCTAGCGTAGCTAACGCCAATTCAGTATCCCATTCAGGTATTGACATTTCTGGCGGTTCCTCACCCTCTGTCTGTGAGTAGGTGAAGACGCGGCGGACTGGTATGCTCCGAAGATACACTGGTTCGGCATCAGGGTCGTTCTTATCCTTCTTGGCGAAGATCGGTACGTAGACTTCATATGCCTTGCTTCCGCGGATTACTGTCCTACCAAGCGCATTCCAGAGCTTCATCTTGGCGACTGGCTCACGTATGCCCTGCTCCCAGAAATGCACTTGGTTATGTTTGGAGTAGGTATGGAAGCGGTTATACACTTTGCCGACATCGCCGGGCATCGTCAAGGCAGTTTCCATGACCTTGCCCCAGTCAATCTCTCGTGTGGTGACGGGAGAGCGTTCAGCCATTAGTACTCCGAACTTAACAAGATCGTGAGCACGCGGCGGCATTCCGGCAACAGCGGGTCATGCCAATACTGTAGCGCTTGGTCGTAGTAGTCAATTTTCCAATACGTCTTCTCACGGTGCCAAATGATCGAACCGAAGTCATGCTCGCCGTAGGGGTCGTTGTCCGGCGTAAAGCGGTTGAACGTCTGGACGGCATGTACCAGCCCCAGCATATCGGGGAGTGCCTGTACACCTGGCGTTACCATAACATCCCGGCCGCTTTTGCGGAACTCGTCGTTTAACCGGGCAATCGGGTTAGGTTGGGGAGATTGTTCAGCAGGCATCTCACGCTTGCAAATAATCCGCGACGCTTTGCAGCATGGCGATCAGTTCTTCCTGCTCGCCGACATGCTCCCAGCCGCGCGGTTGGTCAGCCCGGTACTTGGCGCTCAACCGGCCGTTAATGCGGCCCATGAGTTCTAGCAACTCCGCGTAGTTCTGCTCGTAGGCGTCACGCGGGGTAGCGTGAGACGGTGAAATTTCGTAGCTAAGTTTTTCCATGGGACTGCTGTGCTTGTTCCTCCTTATGGCTGGTTACCCAGCACTTGACGATTGCCCAGGAGTACACCTTACCGCTTCGGCTTGCGGATGAACTTCTGGATACTGGTCAGCGGCAGCTTGTGGGTCGCCATGTGCGTGAACAGGGTAGAGCCCTAGTCACAAAAATTTGCAATGCCGCCCAAGCCGTCGCTTTCGCGGATGTTGGGGAGTTGGTAGCGGGGTATTACAGCTCGCTCAGTTTCTGGTGGAGTTTTAGCTACGCCTACAACGTCTACAGTGCGTCAGGGTCAGATCAGGCAATTGTATGAGACTTTGCAGCGCCGTTCTGTAGGAATTTTGGCAAACATGAAGAATTAAAGAAGTAGCACTTGAAAATCGCTTGCGCGGCGGGGCAGGGAATATGAGCGCCACGGTCAGAGAAGCGCTTGATGACTATATTGAGATAAAGCGCAGCGTCTAGGTGCTAGACCCCGGACCTAAGCATCATTGTCGAAGTACGCGCCACGCACCCGATTCGATACTATGTGCCCCATATCTACGAGTGAACGCGCCGCAATACGCAATATCCCATCAGTAAAAGTTCCATTCGGAACATCCCGCCAGTCATCAACCCGGTAGCTATAAATCTTTAGCCTATTCGCTTTCGCAATTGCTAGTAGCTCCATATCAAAACCCCAACCCATAATTGTCAGCCTGGAGAAGCAAAGCTTAGCGGCACGACTCGTAAACATCTTAAACCCGCACTGGGAGTCCTCAATCCATATGCCTCCAGCGATGCGAAACAGGATATTGCCTGCGAAAGAGGCAAAACGCCGGGCCATGCTTGGGCGATAGACAAATAGATTACGCGTACCAACCGCTACGTCACTGCCTTCCTTGCAGGACGTATAAAACTTTTCTAAATGATGCAGCGGTGTCGCTAAGTCAGCATCCATAAATACAATTATCTTCCCGGAGGCGCGGAGCATGCCGTATTGCACGTCGTAGCCCTTGCCGACCGGACGTCCCGGCTTTAGTAGCTTCAATTGACGAAACAGCGGCCGTTTCTCTAACACGATTGCATGAGTCCGGTCTGAGGTGTCTGCACCCACGACAAGGACCTCGACGTCTTTCCGCTTGAAGAAGTTGTCATGCTTCAGAAAATCAGCGAGTGCATCTAACGTCCGGCCAATGCGCTTCTCTTCATGAAGCGCTGGAATAACAATCGTCAGATCAGGCTGTTTCTGTGATGATGGCTTCGGCCGTGTCATGTGCACGCCGTCTATTATGAAACACAAATAGCCGGTAACCGATATAGATCAATACGGCAAGTGGGGCGATAAGGTTATTGATGTTAATGCCGATAAGGCTGGCATACAGTAACGCACCGGTGATGGAAGGAAAGATAGCCGTTAGATCTGCTTCACCTTAATGCAGTTATTTTTGCTTTTAGTAGCTTTAATCGTCTCAGTTTTTGCGCATATTGGTGATATATTATAAATAGAATTGAAGGGGTAGTTTTGGGGCGCAACTACAAACAGTACCATATAAAGATTGATGCGATCTTGCGCCGCCTAGATGGTGGTCAGCCAAGCGATGCGGAGTTAGAACGTATTGAATCGGACTTAGACGGACTCGCCGCCTCATACCAAACCGATGAAGCATTAGGGATGAACAGGTACAAATTGTACGCTGCTCAAGCGTCGATAGAGTATTACCGTGGTAACGACCAGCGCGCCCGTTCGTTTATGGAAGAAGCGGTCAGAATTAAGGGAACCTCATTCGCTTTTGCAGAGGAGTTTTTAGGTCAGTTACCACCCCCTAAGAATCAGCGGCTAACTGCCCTAGATAGATTTTCTGCATGGCAAGTACTTCCCGTTGGTATCGCTATTGTCATCATTCTCATTTACTTATATACCGCCGCGCCTTTCATGCTCTGGGAAGATGCGCCGCGTTTTGCGGCAGCAATTGCCACTTTGGGTATTGGTGACCCGGCTGAACCTGTGTATGTATTTCTTGCTCATTTTTTTACCTATCTGCCATTCGGATCAATTATCTTCCGTATTCAAATATTCTCGGCTCTTCTTGCAGGCGCCGCGCTCTTGTTGCTCTACATGCTCGTCATCCGAATTCTGAAGTTACCTAATCTTCCAGAGAAAACCCGTAACCAGTCCAATCAGCAACATGACCTGCCAAACCAAGGTATAGTAATTCTCGCTGGTATTTTTAGTATGCTCGTCCTTGCTTTCTCATACGAGTTTTGGTCTCAAGCACAAAATATCGAAACCTTCATTCTTGATTGCCTACTGGAGCTAATTGTCCTTTTAATTCTTCTTGGCAATATTTCGCACAAGACAGTTTTTAGTGCATTAACTATAGTAGTTATTCTTTGCGGAGTTGCAACAGGTACTGATCCTCCTGTTATCGCCAGCGTTTTCCCGTTAGTGCTCTCTATTGCCTGGCGCTGGAGGGAAGCTTTAGGCATCAAACGCCTTGCGCTCCTTTTTTTCTTTGGTGTAGGCGGTATAGCGATGGCATGGTCATTACTAGCTATTATGGAACTTCATAACCCGCTTCTCAATGAAGCAAATGGATTAAGTTTGAGTGGCATCTGGTCAGTCGCTACGGGTCAAGGTAAAAATGTTTCTGCTCCGGGACTAGGTCTTCAAAACGGTCTTACTTGGTCGCTGACTATAATCCTGCAAGACGCCTGGCGCTATCTGGTTACGCTTTGGATGAGCTTTACCCCTCTTCTGCTTCCTGTGATCCTCACCGGCGCATACTACCTCTGGCGCAACCAGCGCCGCATCTTTTACTTGCTCCTTATTGTTGTAATAACAAACTTCGTTCTCTGTAGCCTGTACCGCACAGGCAATGAAGAGACTTGGACTTTGCAATCCGATGTTGTTTTTGCCTTGTTTGCCGGTGCGGGTTTTTTCTGGCTTACCCGAATTCTCGCGACAAAGTGGCTTGGGGTGAATATTCGTTTGAAATATGCAGCCGTCTTTCTTTTTGCCTGTATCCCGTTAGTATATTGGTGGCCGGCGCTTGACCGGCACGCCTGGAATTTTACCCAAGACTACATAGTCAATCTCTATCAGCAACTCAAAGGGCCGGCTATTTTTATTGGTTCTGGGGATCTATGGGATGCTGCCTCATCATACGTCTACGACGCGACAGACTATAAGTCTGATGTTGTTCCTGTTCTTGCCTCGTACTTTTACGCATATGATTGGAGAAGGCATGTTCTTGTGCAAAGAAGCCACGTAAAAATACCGGACACATCGCGTCTCACTCACCGCAACCCTGCCGAATACAGTAAATTTATGAACGACTTTTTCGCCTTGAATTTGCCCAAGTTTCGCATTTACGTCAATCAAGAAGCGCTTCGGGATAGGTACTTTGAAGGTGCTGACGAACCAAGCCTACAAATTGATCTAAACCGATTTACTATCGTCCCTAGGGGCATGGTTGAAGAAATCGTATCTAAAGATGAACATCCTGATATTAACCTAAATTCATTTACATATCACTTTGGAAACGGATTTCCAAAAAAGCGGCCTTATTTCCTGGAGCGGACTTCCAGCCAAGAGATGCAGGGGATCATCGACGAGATAGCGCTCTCATACGATGCTGCTGCTGTGCAATTAACCGATTCAAACCAGTTTGCCGGCGCCATCTCCTTTTATCAGAAGGCTTTAACGCTTGCACCCAAAGATGCCCAGATCCTCTCTGATATGGGAGTATCCTACGGAAGGCAGGGTCAGTCCACAACAGCCCTCTACTATCTTAAAAAGGCCCACGACCTGGCACCAGACAATCTTTGGTGGTTTTACGATCTGGCAAATGCAGAAGGGCTGGCAGGTAAGATTGATGCAGAAAGACAAGATCTGCAAAGCATTATTTCAAAAACACGACCAGATTCAGACTTGGCACAATTAGCATCTGAGAAACTAAACAGTCTCAATCGGCAATCTCCCACCCAATAGGCTACGGGGCAAGGTGACAAAGTTTTGCTACATAGGCCTGCTGGCTGGAAGGTATTTTCAAACACCGGAATGAATGTAGCGTTTGTCTATCCACCGGCGCTGCAAGTAGCGCAGATTAACCCGCAACTTTTTCGGTTAAAGACGCTTCGCATGCAGGCACCACTGAACAACTCCTGCTGTATTCAACTCAGACGAATACCGAAAAGGATGTCAATCTCCCACTACCATATACGATAACCGGCACGTTGTTGAGTTCCAGCCCTATCCAGCTTCCGGGGTTTCAGGCAAAAAAGTAGGTAGATTGTAAATTCCTATTTACCATATGCAGAAAACTAGTTACACTAAACGTATATGCATTTCAGAGACAAAATCCTACATCCCCTCCGTCTAGTCATTGTCGCTGGAATATTCTCAGTTTCGCCCGCATTTGTCGCTGGAATATTCTCAGTTTCGCCCGCACTCGCTTCGTCAAGCTCGAAGATTCTATTCTCCGACGGTACTAGCACTATGTTCACGATTAATCCTGACGGTACAGACAAGACCGCTATTGGATCGGGTTTTGATCCGCATCTGTCGCCCGATGGAACAAAAATTGTGTACTTTAATTTTAACTATTCGTCATCGTTATCATGTGGAGATGAAATTGAGAGAGATGTCTATACAATGAACTATGACGGCACAGGTATAACAAACCTAACGGCAGGTGCCCGTTGCACATCTTCAAATCCTGCATGGTCTCCAGATGGGGCTAAAATTGCTTTTGACGATGGAGGGAATGTTTACGTCATGAATGCTGACGGAAGCAATGTGACCCTGCTTCAATCTTCTGGTAATGACCCTACTTGGTCTCCAGATGGCACCAAAATCGCATATGTAGACGTGCGTGCGGAGAATGGTGGAATCTCTGTCATAAACGCTGATGGAAGCAACCCTACGAGGTTGGCTGCTACTGGTTATGCCCCGTCATGGTCTCCAGATGGCACCAAAATCGCATTTCAAGATGTGAGTGATACATCGCTTAAGATCATGAACCCAAATGGGTCGGGTCAAACGACTCTGTTTACTGCATCAGCCGGAGGGGGATTGAGTCATTATGCTAGCCCCGGTTGGTCACCAGATTCTTCTAATCTTGCCTTTACGTATTACACTCCAAGTACCGAGAGTACCTATGGCATTTATACAATACCTGTATCCAGTGGTTCCCCAACGCAGATTTACACTGGTTCTGCCAACCTCGGTCAAGGTGTTAGCTACCTTTCGTGGGGAACTATACAAACCATTCCGCCAGCTCCGACGAACCTAGCAGCACCGTCCCCCACAAACAGTGCTCCATTGCTCTCTTGGGATGCCGTCACCGGCGCCACTTCCTATAACATCTACCGCAACGGCTCGCTCATCGACTCGATTAACTCTTCGGCTAATCCAGTAATGTATACGGATTACTTAGCCCCGTCCGGCACTAACTCTTACTACGTCACCGCCGTGAATTCCGCTGGTGAGAGCGGCCATAGTAATACCATTAGCGTCACCTATGTGGCCATTAACTCCGGCGGCAGCACCCAAGGAACCTATGTCGCAGATACTGATGTCAGCGGCGGGAGCACCTACTCGTCGTCAAGTAGCGTCGATACAAGTGGTGTTACCAACCCAGCATCGCAGGCTGTCTACCAAACCTGCCGGTACGGCAACTTTACCTACACTATTCCAAACCTCACCGCGAACACTAGCTATACCGTCCGCCTCCACTTCAACGAATTGTATTGGAACAGCGTCGGCAGCCGAGTCTTTAACGCCTCAATCAACGGGAACCAGGTGCTTCATAACTTTGACATCTTTAAAACGGCAGGCGGAGAAAACAAAGCACTGGTTGAGCAGTTCAACGCAACGTCAGACTCGAATGGCAACATTGCCATTGCATTCTCGACCGTTACCGACAACGCCATGGTTAACGGCATAGAACTCGATTCATCAACCGTTCCCACCCACGCACTGTCAGGCACCGTCTACAATGACACGAACCGTAATGGAACCCAGGACGCAGGCGAATCCGGCTATAATGGAGCAACCGTAACGTTAAGCGACGGACAAACCAAAACGACTGACAGTAACGGGAACTATACGTTCTCAAATCTGCCGCAGGAGGATGCCTACACAGCGACTGTTAGTCTTCCAAACGATTATGTGGCAACCACCGCAAACCCGGTACGGTTTGCCTTAAACGCGGACACTACTAAAGACTTCGGCTTAGCGCCGTTCCAGTCTCTGTCAATTAATGCGGGAGGATCAAGTGCCAGTAGCTTCGTGTCAGATGAGGACTACTCAGGCGGAACGCCGTACTCATCCTCAGCAAGTGTAAACACTTCAGGGGTAACAAACCCTGCTCCTCAATCCGTCTATCAGACAGTCAGGTATGGTAACACGTTCTCCTACACCATACCCAACCTAAGCACCAGCCATACCTATACCGTCCGGCTCCACTTCAACGAGTTGTACTGGAACAGCGCCGGCAGCCGTGTCTTTAACGTAAGCATGAATGGTACCCAAGTTCTGAACAATTACGATATCTTTCAGGATGCAGGCGGCGAGAACATTGCAGTCGTAAAGCAGTTTACTGAGACACCGGACACGAATGGAAATATAACCATCACGTTTACTACAGTCACCGATAACGCCATGGTCAATGGGATTGAGATCGAACAGCAGTAAGGTGCGGACCGAACAAACTATGCCGTTAATGATAGCAGCCACCAGCACGCTCATAACTTCGTGCCCGCTGCATGGGCTTGTCTTACTGTGATGTAGTTAGCACTGCGGGCACGCGTTGGCAACGTCCCACCCTGTAGTTATGTAGGAAGTTGTATATGCTGTACTAAATTTTAGCGCGCTTTGAGCGGGTAGCGGGATACGGGGCGACAACCGTCAAAAACAGTGCTAGGCTGGTAGCATGAAGAAAGACTACCAGCTTATTCTGTTGGAAGAGATTCGTGACCAAAACAAGGCACTGCTTGAGGGCCAGAAGGATCAGGCTACCCGTGCCGATATTAACCGGGTAGGGCAGCGGTTGGATGCTTTGGAAAGTGATGTGAAAGTTATCAAGGCGGCGGTTACGGCCACGGACCGGGATCTTATGGAACATAGGAGCTTACCGGCGCATCTGGCGCATGGACATGCGTGATAGTAGTCAGTGTGCGGATTGCGGGTGTGATTTACTAGCGGTTGCTAATAATAACCCGGTGCCTGGCTTTGTCGCGGCCATGCAGTTTGTGCGGCGTATGACCGGCAGGCAAGTTTTTATCTGCTGGCGTTGTGCTGCCGAGCAGTATAAGTCCCGGCAGATGAAGGGCCGCTTTAAAACAGGGGCAGTTGGCAAAACGCACTCCGCTCGGCCTTAATCTTCTCTGCAAGGCGTTTGCCCTCGGTGGTTAGCAGGCATTCAGCAATACCGGCGCCACGATCTTCCGGCGTACTGATCCAGCCGGCGCTTCTCAGGGCGTCAAAGACTTTCGCGGTTAAGCACTTGGGGGAGCGCCGCGTGAGCACATAGCAGTCTCCATTACACAGCAGCAGGCGTGCACCTGGCAGCGATAACGTCAGCAGGGTAGGGATGGTCATAGCGGGCAGGGGACGTGTCTTGGTTGCCTTCACCTTCGTGTATCCTTTCATAACTGCCGGGGTCGGATGTACCAAACTCCTTCAGCGATCCCGGGTGGGGCGGCTACCGCCTCACGCGATCGGTAAGATCACGCGCACGGAATCAACACAAGGCCCGCGTGGTGGTTGATGAGTGGGAGGGAGGAAGCGGCTCGTCTTGGCCTTGTGTTGATGAGTACGTGTGATAGGCTTGGAAGAGCGAGGCGGACAGCGTCAAACTTGGCAGGGGGTGGATGGCAGTTGGTTATGTCGCTCAATAACCATTGGTGGATGTGGGGCTGGCAAACATATGTCTATTTATTGGCGTTGTGCTGCCGAGCGGTATAAGGCTCGGCAGATGAGGGCCTACTAGAACAATATAAAGCGTTCGCGTGGCTGCTCGTGCGCTGGTGCTGGCTCTACTGATATTTGAATTGCAGGGGCAAAGCAAGCGGTATTGTAAACGGTAAGCTTACTTGGTGGGTTAGCGGATAAGCCTGTATGTCAGGTCCTGTGTTAGCAAAGCATTTGAGGCTGTTAGCGCCGTAGCTCCAGGCTGCGACTGACTTGGGTGAGATTGTGATCGGTGTGTCTGAGTTAAGAATTGTGTAAAAGGCTTGAGGCGTAAAGACTATCAGATCGTTGCTCAAGGACTCGTTAGTAACGCTCAGTGCGTCTATGTATGGAGTTCCGGTACAATCCGATGATTGGTAGAACGCCTGGGTGCCTCTGAATTGACCATAAATGGAGGCGTTGGTTCCAGTGTCAGTATCAATTTGAATGTAGATAAATTTCTGCATAGTAGGTGAGAAGATGGTACTAAATGGACCATTGTGGTCAACTACGATTCCTAACTCTTGGCCGTTTGCATCATAGACGCGAAGCGCCTTATTACTTGTATTATTCTGTAGGTTGGTGATCGCGGATTGCTGGCTGCTGAGTTGTGTGGCTTGGTTGGTCTGCGTCTGCTGCAAACTGGATATGGCGCCGCTGATCGGTGCGAGAGCTGCGTTGATGGCGTCTTGCACGTCTTGCAAAGTTGTGAACTTAGCTGCGGCGCTGGCTGGTATGTTGGTGATTGTGAGTAGAGACACAGTTACTAGCAGGCCTGCGATAATAAACAATTGGGCGCGACGTGATAAGCTCCGGCGCTGGCGTGGTGCGCGTTGCGACGCGGTGTACTTGGTCATGGCAGTTACCTCACTTAATGGCCTCATTCTAGCACGCTATTGCACGGGCAGGTGATTACATAGTTGTCATGTCGCTCAATGTTCATTTTGCGACGTAAAACACCATATCAAATGCAGGCTGGAGTCGATGAAAGCACCTCCCAATATCGTATAGGGTATTATTTTCGAGCAGATGATAAAGCGATCTAAACTGTTGGCGGAAGGTCAACCGGCACACTGTAGCCAGGCGCACTGGTGGGCATTCCTTCGATGATGGACACCATGACGATAGAAAGTCCTGCTTGGTCTGCTCGGGCTTGTACTCGATGCGGCTGCCCACGGTCTAAGGCGACCATCATGCCTGGATACGTTTCATGGTGCTCCTCTTCCCCCGCCGCGCCAACGAGCCAGAGATCGAATGTACCTGCTAGAAACAGCAACGTATTACGCGTGGGGTGCCTGTGGAGTACTTCTCCCTCGCCAGGCTGGTAGCCTGAGACAATGGTGACATTATCCGGGCTATCTATGAGCACGCGGGTTCGCCCTTCATGGGTAGGGTCATGTGCTGAGGCTTGAATGTCTTTAATAATTTCTGGAAGATGAAAGACTGATCGCGAAGCAGCTTGAGGCTCTAGCTCTGCGCTGGGGCTATTGGGATAGTAATTCTTTGAGTGAACATGGTCAGGCACAGACATTTCCTTTTACAACCGAATTATTTAAGTTGTAGGTAAGGTAAATGTCAATCGGAAAGTTCGGAGACTGTTGATTGTTGTATAGGGGTCACCACAGAATGCGGAATATGGAGTACGCTAAGCCTGAGCTACGCCGGATGACGCACCATTTTTGACAGGTTGGCGCTTGCTTTCTACAGGGATGTATTTATACAGCGTCCCGCGCGATATACCGACTGACAACCATAGTAGTTATGGCTGAGGTGCGGAGGTTTTTGGGGCAACGTGTACTTGATCTCGCTTCCGTTTTTCCTGAATGGCCTGGATGACCCATGCCGTTACATTCGTAGAGGTCGATCTGATATGCGCAAGATCATCTTTCGGCACGAGCACATGGATTTCTTCCCGCTCGCCGTATTTGGGCCTGGGGCCTGGTTTAGTCTTTGTTTTTGCCATGCTAGTCCTGAGTTAATAGCCGTTGCACTAACGTTTCCACCTCAATCCTTGGAAACTCCACCTGCAAATAGTTGTGTAACACTGAACGGTAATGGAAGCCATCACCGTGTCGATCTCGCTCTAAGAGACGTAACCGCAGCAGATCAGTTGGTGGATGTGCGCTGACAGTCTTTTCTTCCACATTGAGCCAGGCCGCAATCTCTTGCACACCCATGTCTCGGTTCTTTTCGGTGAGCAGCGTCAGGAGTACGCGTTGCCGTTTGGGCAGTGCTGCAATTCGTCTGTACAGTGAGGTAAATTTTCGTTCATTGAGCGGTGCCGCTTCTGTCGTTTGTGTGGGCGCCCTGGACTGCGGGGCTAGGCTCCTCGCTTCTTTAGGAACGGCAGGGGAATTGCCGGCCAGGTGCATACGCTTGACTGAGGCCTCGTTAATCTCCAGCTTCTCAGGGCTCGTGACTGACACCTGGAGCTTGCTGACCAACGCCAGTTGCTTCTGCAACTCAGCAATCTCCGCATCCTTTGCCGCTACGACCGCCTCCAATTCCTGGATGCGTCGCGTCTGGTTCGACCCGCTAGCGGTCTTTTTCTCTGCGGTGAGTAACGCTTGCAATTCCCGTAGCGTCTTCTCATCGACACGCCGTAACTCAGGCTCTACGGTTGTGCCAAGCGTTGGTGTGGCACCCGCATGAAACGTATGCCGCAGGCGAATGTGTGCGGCCGTTACGTCCTGATTGAACACCACCACTGCCTGGCCTTGTTGTAACGCGCCGATCATCGCTTCAACTTGTGCACCTGGCAAAGGGATTAAGTCTTTATACACTTTCAGGTCGATGGGATGCACAACTTTATGAAGGAACAAAAGCGGTACTTGGGTTAAGACATCCTTTTCCACTTTGGCGGAGCGTTGCGACATCAGGATAATGCCTAAGCCACGCTTGCGGCCACGCAGGGCAATGCGGGTGAGCAGTTGTTTTAACGGCGTCCGTGTCCCCTGGGGTACCCACTCGTGCGCTTCCTCAAGAATAATTTGGTAGGGTTTCCGCTCTTTGCCCGCCACGTCCCATAAGCTTTGGAAGTAGGCGACCAGAAACGCATATTGCTCATCTTGGGTGTAGTCGCTTAAATCCAAGATCACGGAGATACCACGTTGTACCGATATTTTTGCCAGTTGCGCGGCATTGTCCGGCCCGATCTCTAGCTCAGCATGTTCCGACCGGCCAGCAATGAGGAGGTCGTAGGACTGCTTGAGGCCCCAATACTCGCCCTCGATGTCCACAATCGTCATGGGCAGGCCCTGCGTCAGCAGCTCCTCAATCAGCACGGCTGCGGTGTTGGTTTTCCCGCTGCCGGTGATGCCGAGTACGGCAACACTTCTGCCCACAAAGGCTTGCGTCTCAAGCGAAAGGTCTGGTGCGGCAATATCTAAGGTCATCTTCTCTCCACGTTACTACCACATTCTTTATTCTACATCCAATGGATGTTAGTCGTCAAATACTTCACTCTGTCTGAGCTAGTAGCAGTTGCCATGACAGAGTGGCAAGGTACGTGGCAAAGTTTAGCAAGTTCAATGCTGTATATACCGGTACAGAGTAACTCGCCCTATATGCAGCGTATCGCATATGTCTTGTATAGAGTGCTCCCTACTGTCGTAAAGCGATTGTGCCAAGGCTACTTGTTTAGGGGTGAGGACCTTGGGCCTGCCCCCAAATCTACCCCTGGCTCTCGCTGCTTCCAGGCCAGCCCGCGTGCGCTCATGAATAATATCCCGCTCAAACTCTGCGAGCGCCGCAAAGAAATGAAATACAAGCTTACCGGTTGAGGTGGTGGTATCAATGGTTTCCTTGAGGGACTTAAACCCGATGCCCTTCTGGTTGAACATAGCAACCAGTTCAATGAGTTGTTTAAGGGTTCTGCCCAGTCGGTCCAGCTTCCACACTACCAGCACATCACCGGGCCGCAAAAACTCCAAGGCTTCCTGGAGACCTTGGCGTTCTTCTTTGAGTGTACTGATCTTATCTTTGAAGATTTTTTCACACCCTGCCGCTTTTAAGGCGTCGATTTGCATGTCGAGATTTTGTTCATGCGTTGAAACTCGGGCGTAGCCTATCAGCATAGCGCTAGCCCCTACCCTACAGTCCGATTAAGCAGTGCCGCTAATTCGTTCACGAATTGTTGGGTCAGCTCGCGTGACAGCTTGCGGTAGTGCCACACGTCTATCTCACCGTTCCAGAATTGTCCCGAGAGGAGCTGTATGCGCCGCGTATGCTCCGCGCATAGGTTGGCAAAGTCCTTGCCCTGTAGTGTTGGTAGGAGGTTGTTCATGTCAAGTTAAAATAGTGCCAGTTGGCCGGTATGCTCTTGTTGCTTCCGTAAAAAATGGGTGCCAAGTACTGCCTTGTAGAGAATGCGTGTTAAATGGTACACCTCGTCAATTTCTTTTTCTTTTGGCACCCTGCCGTACTCGCTGTAGAGCGCCATCGCTACTTTGGCTTTCAAATACCGTTGCCGTTGTTCCTGCCGTTGCGCCGCCATTGTCATAGTAACTCAAGAGTATCAAAACTCAAGCGTTATGGCAAGATTAGGAACGTTGTTTTTGGTACGACTTTTGGAATTATCCGCTACTCTTTGAGCAATGATTTATGAAGCATGATTACAAAAAGTTCCATAAACGGTCGATTTTGGAACACTGAAAAATGGGAGTGGGCGCAGTCTTAAGAAACGAACGTTTTTGGAACGATTGCATAACATAACAAAGCGGATGCGTGCATTCTGACAGGTGTCTTAATCAGCCTTACTGTAATTTACTAATGATTATTTATGTATATGTATTGACGTGTCGTGACACGTCATGTACAATTATAGTAGCAATTAGGAAGGAGCTACTATGAAACTACCAATTAGAACACGACCCGGCAACGGTTTCTGGAAAGAAGTTGAAAACCACAGTCATACAAATTGCGATTATTGCGGTGAACCGCTATCCATTAACCCAGGTGGTGACATCATGTGCAATAACTGGGAAAAAGATCACGATCAGCCAAACCGCTATGAGACGTTGAGAGACGAGCACCGAGGTAATGTTACCGTCAAGCTAACCAAAGATAATATCGAGGGCGTTTACCGACTGGAGTGGATTAGAGCCTCTAGCGACCGGCTCGCTAATGACGGGGACGTTGGCGAGACAGCTTTCAAGACACATGAAGAAGCTCTTGCTAACTACGATGCGGAATTTGAGAGACGAGCCTTACAAAAGGTGTCGTAAGGCGCTCCGCTAATACACATACGCCAGGGCACAGCGTGAAAGTGCCCGCTTTAACTTTTTTGGAGGCAAACGAATGGCACGCAAAAGTTTCCAACTACGAGTACGCGAAGAAGACGAGGATAAAAAGCAGAAGGTTTACGATTTCCTAGACTTCTACAGAGCCCAGCATCGAGTCCGGTTACATTCATCGTTTGATGCGCTCTATGAGATCGTGGAGCAAAAGATGACCGGTGAAGATGCAAACCATGCCGCTCAATTGCCGGATAGCTCCCTTAACTTCGATCCGACAGAGCGACCACATGGAGCGTTACCTCTATGACAGTACACGGATTCGAGCCAGATGACCCATTAGGAATAGCCCTTGAACAGATGGGAAAGCAGGCAGGGTATGTATCACCTGTACTTATTGTTCATGGTGCTGATGCAGCCGGGATTCGAAAAGCAGGGACGCTTGACCTTCATATTTCGCAAGCTTTGACCTTTCCACAAAAGCTTCACCAAACTGCGACGGTAGGCACGTTTGCGGCAACGCTTCAGCCCTATTTCACCCGTTTTGACGAATTGTACTATATCAATAAGTCGGTACTTGATTTGCAGCAACTTGGTAGGGGAAAAGAAGAGGTGTTTATTATCAGCCATGTGGAGGTTGCAGCCAACGAATTTACTACAAAAGTCTTCACTCTTCTGCATGATACGTCGGGCATAAAGGGAATTCGCGTTGTCGCAACGCAGGCCGAGCCATTAGGAGTTGCTACCGCGCTACCATATCAGCTTTTGAAGGCCTTCATGAAGAGCTACAGAGACGCAAAGCCGGAAAACGTCGCCAAATAAGTTAATAGCTGTTGTTCGTTGTACTTTGCCGAGTAACCAGTGTCTCATAAAACGGTCCAGCCTGTTGAAAAATCCCTCAATAGATGAGCCTAACTCTTTGGAAGTTCTTCACTTACACTCAGATTATTGCTTGCAGACGCAATTTGACTGAGCTTTTTCTCTTTTTTCAACAGGCTGGGTCGTTTTCGGGATGTATAGTAGCGTTCACTAATATGCTCTTGAAGGCCGGTTTGCAGTGATTATAATGTCAACATATGGGCTCTCACCTATTCTGGCAGTTTCTTGCGGTTACATTTCTTTGCTTATGCATAGTTAATCTAGTCGGGGTATATAAACTAGACAAGAAGCTCACCGTAGCAAAAGAAGCATTCAAGAAGGACTATGGTTTTAATACCTACGAGATCTTTGAGATAGTTGCAAAATGTTTAAAGTTCGCCGGTTGGATTGCGGGTATAGGTTTTCTTCTGGCGGCTTTGGCGGCGCTCGCTACATAAGCACTCGACGGCATCTCGACAACATACGTTTTATTTGAGCGCTATCCATTCGGGTAGCTCCCATTTATGTCTGGTTCTGTAAATCTTCGTTTTTAGGACACATTGCAAAATCCTCATGCTTGTATTTTGTCAAGGCATATGAAAGATTAGTGATATGTGGCTTCACCTCTGGCAGCACTACTTAGGCCCATTTCTTCGCTCAAACTTCTTTATCGTGCTGGCTACCTTTGTTGGTGGCTATATTGTGTGGCGCGTCTACCAGAGCCAGAAAGCAGATGAAAAGCGCAACGCTGCCAATGTTATTTTGCTTGAAATCGAGGGAGCTGAGGACGGTCTGCGTAAGGTAAACGTAACAAAACCGTTTAGCGACGATGGCGATGTCATCCTGATGCGTACCGCAAGCTGGGATAAATATAAACATCTGTTCGTAGCGGATTTCGTCAACTACCGCAACGAATGGGACAAAATTGCAGAGTTCTACGCCCTATGTGAGAACTATGATAAAGCCGTTGCATCTCAGAATGAAACCATTGAGGACAACAAGCGAGAACTAATTTCTAATGTGCAGCGTGTCCTTGCTGGCTATGCTGACCAACGTGCAGCCGAGCTAGCACCAGACAGGGATGATTTCAAAGACGAAGAAAAGCGAGAAGCACTTGAGCGTCGATACCGCGCTAAACGACAGCGATTTATGGATGTGACCGTAGGCATTGTTTCTCAAGCTGCCCAGATTGACCAATATATACCCAAAAAATTTAATATGGATGCAAATAGGTCGCTCGATGCAATTGATAAAAACTTATCGACATCGACAGCCGGTATGAGGTTACGAGAGTTGGCGGCACCTAGGAAAAGCATATTAAAGAGGCTTGGTCTTGCTCTAAAGCGTCAAATGGCCTAGCCTTCTGCTTGAGTTAAGAAGTTCAACCTCTTTAGACTACGAGTAAGCTTTTGAGAGCATCTAAACCAGTTGATCACTGGTAGTCACTACCCGATAATCAACTCCCAACGCTTCCTGGAAGTGACTCTTACCGCAAAGAACTTTGCGTTCTTCATCAAGAGGCAGCTCGTCGATATGTGTGGTGCCCTTAGTTTCTCGAACTAAATAAAGAAGGGGTTTGTTCGCCGGTTGTCCAAACGCGTCCCGCTCTTCAATAACAATTGCCCAGTCAGGGTTATAGTTTCCAACAGGGGTAGGCACTGTAAACCATCGTGGCAACTTCAGGTAAAGCTTCACATCGTCGCGCTTTTCAAGTCCTAGTACAAACTCTTTTTCCACGTCAGAATCGTAGATCACCTGATCGTAAATGGAATGTGGTGCGGGGATTAAATATTCCTGCCAACTTTCGATCTGCTCGTCTAGCTGAGTCATTTCGTACCACTCGTTTATTTTTGTATATTTGATACCGCTCACCAGCTGATCGACCAGCTTATTCTTAATAATCCGCACTGCCTCTGTAGCGTAGGCGTGCGGATTGACTAGTGCCGCTTGCTTATTGCTGGACCTGCGGAAAATTTCCAGCAGCGTGCCTCGCGTCAGCGACACGGGCGGGGTTGTATACTCCATCAGGTTATCCATGATGTCGATTACATTTGGTAGCATTCTGCCGGATAGGTCAATCGCTTCTTTCTTTGGCAGTGCTAACGTGATTGCTTCCAAACGATCATCTGCTTCAACCTCAACTCTGGCCCTGGTAATAGCAATCTGGGGCGCGGTTACCTCAACCTGGTCTAATGCTTGCAGCACATCCGTAATTAGCGCGTCGGTATCAATGCTCACGGCATAGCGGGTATGATACTTTATCCGTTCCCAAAGCTCTTTGAACTCTGGCCGCAACGTAAATTCTTTACGTAGCTGTGCAGCGCCTCGTTGCCTCGCGTTCGCTGGCTTGGGTGGCAGTCCTTCAATGCCGTACTCCTCCACGATTTCGGATTGTAGCCGCTCAACATAACGTTCATAGCTTTCATTGGCAACGACGGTCAGCACATTAATTTTCTCGTCGTGAATTCGTTCGCCTGCCTGGTTCACTGCCAGTCTGACGCCTCGCCCTATCTCCTGGCGCTTCTTTACCTCTGACGCGGTTTGATTCAGCGTGCAAATCTGAAACACATTTGGGTTGTCCCATCCCTCGCGAAGTGCCGAATGGGAGAATATAAACGAGGTCGGTTCATCGAGCGAAAGCAGCCGCTCTTTATCTTTGAGGATTAGATCATAAGCGTCCTTGTCCTTTTCCGACTCTCCAGATTTGCTATCTTCGTAAACAACCTCGCCTTTTACTTTGCGTTGTGCAAAGTAGGCCCCCTGGACACTTTCAGTAGCCTTGTCTTTCCATTCCGGGTCCTGTTGCTCGTATCGTGCTCGTACCTCTTCAAATGCCGTATTAAAAAGGCGGCGTATAATCCCGTCCTCTAAGGCGTAGTTGTCTACCCTGTCGATGAAGAAGAGTGAAAGAACTTTGATGCCGTTTGGTCGTAGTCGTAACTGCCTTCTAAAATGCTCCTCGACCGTATAGTGAATTTGGGCTTTAAAAACTGCTTCTTTATCTGCTCCCCTTGTCTCTCCGACGCCGATTTCTACTCCATTTGAAAAGATCACGATATCGTAACCGGGGTTAATCTCACTCACCTCGTACCCCCGATAATCTATTCTGCCAGTCTTATCTTCCAGTGAGTCACCAACTTTAAGTGTTACGACCTGCTCTTTGACAGTTCCATCTTTCATCAGCTTATGAACCGCAATTTGAGCAGTCACTTTCCTCTTTTCGGTAGCGGTTTTTATGAGCTTTAAATAAACCTGGTTGGCATCGTTTTCCTGCACCACTGATGCTACCTCGATGCGCTTTACCAGCCCTTGCCGGTAGGCTTCAAATGGTGTCAGCCGGTAGATGAGGTTGTATGGATTGCGATGGGTGGCGCTGTACCTGAGAGCGAACAGCGGGTTGAGTGCCGAAAGTGCTTTGACTCGCAGCTCACTCTCCATATTCTGCGGCTCGTCAAGAATAAGTATCGGCCTGGCTGCCTGAATAAGATGGATGGGGGTTTCGCCCTGTAGGCGGTCGGTACTTTGGTTAATGACATTTGAAGCTTTGTTAAACGAGTCAATGGTCATGACCATGATCTCTATGCTGTCTGAGAGGGCAAATTGCCTCACCTGCGCTAGGTTTGCAGAGTCATAAATGTAGTACCGGTACGGAATGTTCTCATAAAGTGCCCGGAGATGTTTTTCTGTGATCTGCAAAGTTTTTAGCACGCCCTCGCGGACAGCAACCGATGGAACAACAATGATAAACTTCCTCAGCGCATACCGTCGGAAAAGCTCTAGAGCGGTGCGGATATAGACATAGGTCTTTCCTGTACCTGTTTCCATTTCGATGGAGAAGTTTGGAAAACGGACTTGGTGCATTCCATCAGCAATCTCTATATCAGCCTCAATGGACATCAGTGCATCATCCAGTGAGATTTTATTCTGCTCCTGGACTGCATGAAGATTTTGGAGCAGCGTTTCTTCTGAAAGATTAAGTATGTTGGGAACTGCCGCTAAACCGGATAGAGAGAATGTTACATCTAGCTCGTTTCGCGGCTGGCCTTCCATAAGTCCGGCAACCGCTTCAATAGCATTGATCTGGTATTCTTGCTGAGCATCAAATTTAAATTCCATACTCACCCGTTAAATCTTTTTGAGCCTGCATTGCAGAGCCAAATTAGCGGCTTTGGTGTCATCTAGCGCCTTATTCCGACACACAAAAACGTGCTCTTTTGAGAGTGGTAGCGCCGATAGCGTTGATGGCTGGAGCTCATCGTCTAGGCAAACGAGCATAGATTGGTCTTTATCTGGGTCGGTTATTCGCCATACCGTGTTCCCCTGCACTTCCACTAGTCTTTCGAGTTGAGTGTTAAGCCCATAACCTTCTTTGATTGCGACTTCCCACAATACATTTATAGTATTCCAGTTATCTACAAGTAAATCGGCAAACATATCGAGCTGCTTAGTGTATGCCTCAGGATCGCTAGCATCTATGCGCTGCCACTGCTTATAGCTTGATGGCGCAAGTTTGAACACTCTAAAACCTAAATCTTCTGAGTCTGTTCGGGTGGTGAGCCCGAGCTTACCTTTATCTTCGTCGCTTAACTTCGCAATAACACGACGCATACGCTCCTTGCCAATTTGAGCTATATCCAAATATCCTAATTTTCGAGCAGGTGATTTTTCACTTGTAGGTTCTGGAAGCTGTACCATAATGAACCGTCTATTCCCATCATCCTCGCGATTAAGCCTAAGCACTGCCTCTGCCGTGGTACAAGAACCGGCAAAGTAGTCGAGCACAATATCACCGTTGCTTGCAGCAGTACAATATTTAATTAAACGAGCAATGATTTCGTGATCTTTGGGATTATCAAAAATTTTGCCGCCCATAAGATTACGAAGATACTTTACAGCAACCTGAGATTGCCTATACAGGACGCTGGGCATTACCTGCATCCCTATATTTTCGTCGCCATTCTCATTTTCATCATCGCTTTGATAAGTTGACAACAACTCATCGTCTAATTCTTCAGGTATAGGGTTGAGATGCGCTTTCCGAATCGGTGGTTCTGTATGGTCTTCTCGAAACACAACCAGTCCCAATTGTATTTGCTTCTGCATAGCTGCTAGAGAGGCATAACACCATCCTCTCTCAGGAATTTTACATGCTTGCTTGGTAACAGGATGGATTACCTCATATCGTGGCCCTCCTCCGCCAGGCCAGGAAATATCTCTGTCTCTCCACGGGCCATTCTTATCGATGTGTTTATATCGGCTTAACTTTTTTGAAGGATGCCCGTCAGGTAGGCTTCGGTACCAATTTTGCAACGCCTTCTCAATTGCTTTATCGTCATTTCCATACTGTGCTCGTAGTATCCGGTATTGATGTATAATCTGCTTTGCACCAGGTTTCTCTTCCCTCCAGACCGTCTTAAGCTCCTTAAGAAAGGAGAGAGACCGTGCATACACAAGCATGTACTCGTGCCCGACACTAAAAAGTTTGGCATCATTCTTTCTCGTTTTCTCCCAGACCAATTCCGCAATGAAGTTCTCTTCACCAAAAATCTCATTTAATAGAAGCCGTAAGTTATACGCTTCATGGTCGTCTATGCTGATAAAAATAACACCGTCATCCCTCAATAACTGCCTCGCCAGGTAGAGGCGTGGGTACATCATTGATAGCCACGCAGAGTGATAGCGACCACTCGTTTCTGTATTGCTCGTTAATAAGTTGCCATTTGTGTCTTTTTGCCCTGTGACTTCGAGATAAGTTTCAAGTGGATCAACAAAATTATCTGGGTAAACAAAGTCGCCGCCGGTGTTATAGGGAGGGTCAATATAAATCATCTTTACCCGCCCTGAATACGACTTGTAGAGGAGCTTTAATACCTCAAGATTGTCACCTTCTATAAACTGGTTCTGTGTACCTTCAAAATTGACTGACTCGTCTTCTGCGGGGGTAAGTGTAGCGTAGCTTGGGGTTTGTAATAATAGCGTTGCGTTGCGTTTTCCAGCCCAGGTAAAACTGTACCGTTCAGGTTGGGTATCAACTAGATCACCTAAAGCAGCTCGCAGTTTCTTAAAATCAACTTTCCCTTCGCTGAAGGCCTGCGGAAAAATAAGTTTTAGCTGCTCTGTTTGCTCTACTAAAATATTAGGAGAAGCCGTCTCCACCGTCTCTATTTCGTCCCTAGTCATAATCCTCTCCCATACTGAAGGTTTTTAGAATAAAACCATATAACCTATGTGGCTATCTGTCGTTCTGCTTGGCTACTCCCTCTATTATCATAAGATATGACGAATTGTCCAGTTTGCGGTCACTACAGCCCCCGCAGCTTACCTGTTAACAAAAGACTTTGCAACAGATATGAGAAAGTTGGGCCATCTAGGCTCTCAGAGACCTCTATAGAGGGTGAGTGAGAAACGTTCGTTTTTGGACGGTATGATTAACTCTTAGTGCCGTTTACACCCGATGATCGTTACACTTATTAGTGGCAAAACCCAATGATAATGACGGTCGCTAGTAACAATAGCAGCTCTATGCCTGCCTGATGTAGCGGAGACTCGCCCCGGCAATTGTGTAAAATCAAATAGAGGAATACATACAATGAGTAGTAGTGAAAAATTCGTAGTCCAGGATGGACAAGTTTATGGCAGGCTACAGGCAGGCTTTCAGATTGAATTGGGCGAGATGGGGTATTTCACAATTGCTGGGCTTAACAACTCAGGTAAAACAACTTTCCTACAGTGGCTTTTGGCACAATCGCATAACTCTATTTACATACCAGCAGAACGCGGAACTGTGCGCCCAACTATAGATAGTGGAATTCTACAACTAAATCAATATGTCGAGGCATTTAAAACTAATGTTTCTGGTGCCCCTGTAGATACTGCACAGTTTGGTCACGGAAGAGTTCCTTATGGAGGTTCAACAAACATCCACCAGATGAATAGTTACATGGAGTGTCTTCTCCCCTCAATGATACGCGATAAGGGCATTACCGATTCTATTACTGAACTAAGAGACTATGTAAAGCGGTTCCTACTAGGAGAGAGCATTAACGACAGGGGTGACGAGCTCTTAATAGATAACCGTTCAATAACCCAAATGGGAACAGGCGCGCGAAGCCTGCTTATGATAATCATGGCTCTCATTCATCCAGACTACACAACTGTTTTAATTGATGAGCCTGAACTCTTTCTTGAGCCTCGGTTACAAAAAGCGTTGCGCGACTTATTTATGCAAAAAGGGATAGAAAAGAGAATAGTGGCCGCAACTCACTCCCACCTTTTCCTAAATCGAGCAGAAGACCAGTACGATCATAACTTCTACTTTGACGACGCAACGAATACAACCACGAGTTTAAAAGTAACAGCCACCAAAACCGACCTGCGCGACCTGACATTTAGGCTTCTGGGGGCGAGCTTCAGCGATCTTACGTTGCCCGAAAATTATTTAGTCGTTGAGGGCGGCAGCGACTACATCTTTCTGAGTAGGGTTGCTCAATTGATTGATAGCGACAAGGCAACGAAGTTGCAGGTAGCCTACGTTCAAGGCATACAAAACGCTCCTCCATCGGTCAATGCCATCGCTGAAATGATAAGACCCTATTACGCTGAAAAATCAGTCTATAGCGAAAGAATTGTCTGCCTCATTGATGAGCCGAAAAATAAGGGTGAAGAAAGAAGCGCTGCTGAGATAGAGCGTTATTTGAATAAAGCAGACAGTCAGAGATTTTTTAAATTGGGCAAAGATCAGTCGGGAGAAGCGTTGGACTTGGAGAAAGCTATACCTGAAACGCTCTATAGTCAAACGGCATATGAAAAGTCACAAGTTTTAGCTGAAATTGGAAGACTAAAGAAAGATCACAAAAAATTGGGCACTTATAAAGAAGACGTTGCCGCAGCATTAGCTAATGCGCTGAAGCGAGAAGATTTAGACACGAATGAGTTTAGTGTAATTAAGATGGCTGTCGAGAAGGCGTTGGAGCCAATAGATTAAAGTTAATTGGGACACTAACTAGTGCTAAGCTTTGTGGGAGCACAGTGTTACTACTTGGCAAGGTGTATAATCCCCTTCAGCAATGCATGGACTGGCCCCGGCCTTTCACCACGCAGGCTTTATTACATTCACAAGGTAAGCATACTCACCGGCTGTTCAAGGGGGCTACACGGCGTTCGTCGTCATACGCCCAATCAGCCGCGTCACTGCGAACCTCAACCACTTCAAGACTATTGTCTTCGAGAGGATGCAGGAACGGCTCAATGTCTTCATGCTTCACTCTGGACGGCTCCAACCAAGAGGCTTCGTCCTCACGGTGCAATATCACAGGCATTCTATCGTGAATAGCGCGGGCCTCTTTGTTTGGCTCAGTTGTTATCAGGGTATATGTCTTCAATTCTCGATCTTCAACATCTTTCCAAATATCGTAAAAGCCCGCAAAGGAAAAGATGTCGTATTGCTTAGGGCGGAAAAAGTACTTCTGTTTCGGTACGTCAGAACCTATTGTTGGCTTCGTCCACTCAAAATAGCCGGTTGCTGGAATTAACACACGCCGCTTATAGATGCTTCGCCACATACCACTTGTAAAAACGGTGTCGTCACGGGCGTTGAACGTCTTGAAAGCGATCTTAGGGCCCTGCCTCCACCACGAGGGAATGAGTCCCCACTTCATCATCTCTAGTTGATGGTTACCGTTTTCTGAAGCGTCGATGACCGGCAGGGTTTGCCCCGGCTTCACGTCGTAGCTCACCGGTGTGCTCTCTGGAACGCTCGCAAGTTTGTAGCGTTTCTGTAAGTCACCAGCTTTGGCCTTAAGCGTGTACCGTCCGCAACCATCGTCGTACCGCATAACGTTCGTAAAACCATTGTAGCGGAGGTAGTAACATGCGTCAGCAAATAAATGAAGAGGTCAGCGTGGTGATGTACTACAGTGCCGTGATGTACTACAGTGCCGAAAAATGGGAGGCTATCCATGACGGACTTGCCCATTAACTACAACCGGCCGCTGATCATGCACATTGATTTGAACTCCTGCTTCGCGATTATCGAGCAGCAGGCCAACCCGCTGATACGGCACAAACCGGTGGCGATTGCCGCCTATGACACGCCACGCGGCGCGGTGATCGCTTCCAGCTACGAAGCTAAGGCCTTGGGCATTAAGTTGGGCGTGAACGTACGGGAGGCCCGGTTATTATGCCGTGATGTCATCGTCATGATGCCGGACCCGGATAAATATTTTGATGCCCACAAACGCTTCAAACAAGTGCTGCTCAACTACACGGATACCGTTACCCCGAAATCAGTGGATGAGTTTGTGATTGACTTCCGGGGATCGCTCGCCATCCAGCGCGGCAAACGCCTTGAGGATGTGGGCTACGAGATAAAAGCCGACGTTAAAGCGGCGTTAGGTGAGTATGTCACCGTCAATGTCGGCATCGGCCCGAACCGCTTTCTAGCGAAGCTGGCAGCAAGCCTGCACAAGCCGGACGGCCTGGATGTGATCGACGGCAACAACCTGGAGGAGATATACAGCCAGCTCACGTTAGTTGATCTGCCGGGCATTAACGTGCGCTACGAGGCCAGACTGAACGCGGGCGGTATTTTTACCCCCCTGCACTTTCTGCACGCGCCATTGCCGCTGCTCAAAAAAAGAGTGTTCAAAAGCATCAACGGCTACTACTGGTACTTGCGGCTTCGGGGGCATGAGATCGACGGCGTGGACTTTGGCCGCAAGAGCTACGGCCAGCAGTATGCCTTGGGAGATAAGACCGCTGACCGGGAAAAACTGTCGCGCTTACTGATGAAATTATGCGAGAAAACCGGCCGCCGTTTACGGGCCAATAACCACCTTGCGACGGGCATCTACCTGTGGCTGAGCTTCGAGAACCGGACGTACTGGGCCAAAGGCAAAGACACCAAAGCCGATATTTATAGTACTCAGGACATCTACCTGCACGCGCAGCGGTTACTTAATCAGGCGCTCATTCCAGGCAGAGTCACCAACCTGGGCGTCACCGTGTACAAGCTGAAACCAACGACCCCTGAACAGCTTGGTTTGTTTGATGGCACCCGCTTGGACACGAAATCTTTAGCGCGGGCCGCTGACCTGGTGAATGACAAGTACGGTGAGTTCACGATGGTGCCCGCGACGATGGCGAACATGCAGGACGTGATACTGAAGCGGGTGGCATTCGGGAGTGTCAGGGATTTGTAAGTAGCTACTTCTTCTTTGCCCGGTCAACAGCAAGCCGGAAAGCCATTATGCCTGCGAGCACAAACACGCTTATGCCGTACAGCACATTATGCCCAGTGACCACATCAGCCAGTCCAACTAGTACGAAAAACGTAATGTACAGCAACGGGATATACTGTTTGAGCTTCAGTGCATATAGCATGGCAACGGCGGCGAATAGAACCAGTAACGAGACAACAAGTAAGAATAAGTTCATATTAACAACTATGTACCCTGAATAATACGGACAGCCCGCTTTAGCCTTTCAAGCGCCTTAGCTGACCAATGGCAAAGATGCCACCGATTGTCACAACGGTGTATGCAATACTTACGGCTTCGGATTTACTGGCGTAAAGATGGTATATATGGTTTACGACTACACTCGCCGCTAGCCATCCCAGTTGGGCGATGTCAACCAATATTTTTTTACTCATATGCATATCCTTCAGTTTAGCACCTCGTCCAGCCCCACCACGGAACATACCAATACAGCCCCGGATTACTCAGGACATAATAATCAAGCGGGTGACGTTCGGGAGTGTTAGGGATTTGTAGGTTTTACTACTTCTTGCCGGTATAATAGTAGGTGACTAATAGGCATAAGCTGTAACCACCAAGTACGCCAATTACAATCGGAGCGAGTCCGCGCCACATCCCTGTTGTACCCCTCGGCTGCAAGAACGCCATGACACTCACGATAATGACGCCTACCGATATAGCACCATAAACGAGCCTCTGTGCTTTTGTCATGCTGTTCATTGTGCTACCACCCTTTACAGTATGCAAATGAAACGTACGGGTACCATGGTTGGAAGTAGAAATAGAACGTAGCGCCATTTGGACCTTTGCACCAGTCCTTGATCGAGGTGACTATTGCAATCACTGCGCCAGCTATTGGGTACGCAATCGCCCCGACGCCCAGGGAAGAAATTAGCGCGGCAACACCTGCAACGCCGCCTAGAACAGATGAGAAGTGATCGATTGTCCAGTCATTGCCCCACCACATGAAGCCCCACCAGCCCCACCAGGCGACCGGGTCGGCGACGATCGGGTACAGGTAGTTGCCGCTGTGGTGCAGCACGTGCAAAATAACGGTATTGTTGGCACCGATTGTCAGGAAAATCGGTACAGAAGCGCCATTTGCGTCATGAGCCCACGGTGCCTTGATCGTTGCTAAGACAGTCTCAGGAGCCGTATACGCATGCGCCCCCAGCCCGTAGATATGTTGCGGGAAGTACGCTTCAACGGTTTGAGTGTCTGTTTGGCGCAAGAGCGCCCCGGCTGGCAGGTTATTGAATGTGTACACGTATTGTTCAGAAGCGCTCTTGTCCCGGATGATATGGTATGTTTCAACGGTTCTGGCATCGACAGCTTGAATGACGGTATCAGTGGACGCACCGGTGTTGCTGTACACCACGGCGTTCTGGCCGAGCGACGCCGCATTGCCAGCGCCCGCGTTTTCTGTCGGCAGGCTTAGGGTGACATTGGCACCCAGCCCGATCGCGCCGACTGCGTTCACTGGCAGGGTTAGCGAGCTGACAGCGTGCCGCGCAGACGACCCGATGCCTTTGAGGATGGCGATAGAGGCATTGATTTGCACATTTGTGTATCCCTGAAACGCCAGCTCGTCGCGCAGGCCTGTTTCTGCGTCTGCCGGTGATATACTACTGCTGCTCTGCGGAGCAAACTTGAATGCATTACCCGATTGGACCAGCGCCCCATTCATCGTCGGCCGGTCAAGCGCGACGTTGAGTGATTTTTTTGCAATGTCTTGCGCTTGTCCGCTTGAAATACTGCCCGTAGGGACTGAAAACGGCGTAACCGGATTTGGCATTGAACCCGGCTGTGGCTGCTGCGGCGTCCCGCCTAGTGCGTCTGCCGATCCGTCAAACCCGATCAGGTCATTGGCATCAGCTTGCGCACGCGCCTTGCTCGCGGCCATCTCGCTAGGCAATGTCGCCGCCATGACGCCTGGCGCGACGAGGGCATTCACCATGACAACGATGCTGAGGACGAGAGAGCTCCGGTACCATATCCGGGCATTCTGTGGTGACAGCCAATTATTTTTGATGAGAGAAATTTTAGAGAGCAGTGCGCGGCGGGACATAGCACCTCATTTCTCCCACCTCAGTTAAACAGATTGGTGCCTATTGTTACGGAACGGTGTGTTGTTTGTCAAGTGCAATGGTCGATGTTAGATGAGTGGTAGTTGCTTGCCGCCTTTTATGACCTGTCGAGTGCGATGCATTAAACTATGGTGCCTGCACTGGCTTACTTCTAGGGTCCGGGCAAAAACTACCGACACCGCATCCAATATTTTCGTCATAGTAACTATAGTCATAATTCAGCCAGACCTGATTAGTATCATTTGGCACTCCGTGGGGGTTAAACACTTTATAAATTTTTGCCGAGTACGAACCAAGCCCAAGCTGAGCAGATGATTGATTATTACTTACAAAGTTTTGACCCGTGTCCGGTATGCCGCAATTGTTAGCGTGAGGATCATCAATTGGGCTGTACGCCAGTCGATAAGTTATTAACGCGCCTCGGTTGACTCCCTCACCTGGTGCCGCCAATGTACAGGGATACACTTCATGAAGATATGACGTTGTATATGCTTTCTCTCCAAAGTTAGGTGCAATAGAGATAATTACCTGCTGAGCGACAGGCATGCTCACGTTAGTTGTATATCCCTGTACATAGTGCAGGCTGCACGTTTGCTCCCAACTAACAGTAAACCAGCCCTGATCATTATGGTCGGTATTGCATTCGTCAACTTTTGAGGACGCTAGCAGCTTATCTATGATGCCTGCACGTTTTAGGGCATTAACTTCAGCCGATAGGTAACTCTCTGCTTTTGGCTCGGCATTAGTACGTGCGGTGGACACCTTGGCTTTGGCGGCTGTAGCTGCCGCATCAATTTTCGATGCCTGTTTCGATGACTGGTAAGCATTTATACCAATAACAAGAATGATCGTAATAGATACTACGGTTAAAGTGGCTATGATGAATATTTTAAGTACAGGGACGGAATTTTTAGGGCGATCCCGAGTTTTGATTTTTGGTTTACCCATATAGCAATAATAGCAAATAGACCATTTCAGACGAGCGGTAGTTGCTTGCCGTTAAGTGCCTGCTTGATAAGATACGTGATCTCCTGGGCCTTTTCTTTCGCTGCCTGGGCCTCGCGGGGGTGCCAGCGTGATCGCGCGGCGTGTCTGGCAAGTGCCCTGCGCTCCTCAGCGCTTTGCCGCTCCGCTCGTTTCAGGCCGCCTTGTCTGCCTGTTTCGGCGGTGAGTCCATTGTTGTGGTGTGCTGGTTCCATATGCCCCCTTTCCTGGTAGTTAGTAACCCCTACCATTGTATGCTAAGGCCTTAGCACAGTCAAGCCGTCCTAAGCTCCTTAGCAGCGGGCAGCAGCGAGCGCGGTGCTAAGGGGTTGGCAGGCGGGCGGTGTGCTAAGGCCTTAGCATAGATGCTACTATTAAGTATTTGTCGTCATGGCTACACGCAAAAAAGGGCTAGCTGAGGAGGTTGAGGGATGGAGTGAGGCAAACCATTGCCCTGCTGTAACGGTAGCGGCATGGGCTTCTCGCCGGAGCGTTAGCGGAGGGTCTTGACCGTTCGGCTACGCTCGGAGCAGAGAAACGACAAGCCGGATAGGTAGGACTGGCATCAGAGTATATCGGGCTTGTCGTTTCGGCGCGGAGTGCTAAGCCGAATGAGTCAAGACAAGCCCATGCAGCGGGCACGAAGTTATGAGCGAGCGGGTTGCTATTATCAGTGTCGTAGTAGCTCAAAGGTCGCGATGCCAAGAAATACAAGCCACAACAGGCTGCCTAGAGCGGCAGAGCCGCCTCTGATTACAAATTGTCCAAATCTTCCCAAAGCGATTACTTTCGCGACAAAACCGTAATACAGTATTGTTGCCGCAGAAAGTGCGACCAAGCAAAAAAACAATATGAGCGGCAATATACCTTTCATATTTATCAACGTTTGCCCCACAAACCACACGAGCATAATGCTCGATGCACAAAGTATTACTTGGGCTTGTGCACTATTTATCCATTTAGATCGTGTAGGGGCAGGTGTTTCGTTGACTGGCGTGTGTTGTGAATACGGAGTAAGCGAGGGGGGAGCAGTGCCAGGCGACTGGACGGACGGTGCATTTGGCACACTAAACTCCTGATAATCAAACTTGTCGGCAGCTTCAGCTATTTCTGAATCACCAAAACCATTTTGGACAAGCAATCGGCGGGCGTCATAGTAGCTTAGCCCCTTCGATTTGCAATCCTTCAGGAGTGCTATGACCTGATCAGTTCTTTCCATGATATACAATTTTAATAATTGATCTGCATTATCCGAAGACTTCTTTTACGGAAGGCCTCGTAAAGAAAATTAGCGGGCCGACGGACACTAGCACCAACAGCCCGGATGATAAGTACTGCTTCAATTTTAGTTCAACTGGGCTACCCGACATATTATTGATTTGTCTTTGGAGAGATTGTTCTATCTCTTGCCTCTGTTTGGGGGTAAAAGATGTATTACTTTGGGCAGCTTTAAGACTATGCTCTAGCTCAGTTTTAGTGAGTGGTGTAGTGGCGTTGGGTTGGTTATGGATGCTCGAATAAAATATGAGGATGCCAACGCCCCCTAGTATTAGCATGACGGACGAAAGGAATACATATGCTGTTCGAGCGGCTTCATTTAAGCTGAGTATGCCTACAGCAAGTAGGAGGCTTATACCTATGCCAATAATGCTCGTCCAGCTTGTGTATCCTGCATGCCGTTCTAAGAACCAATCATAGGCATTGAGAACATCGAGGAGGATGAGCAGGCCGGCAACAATGCGAACTACAAGAATTTTGTTGGCCGCATTGGTATCCGGTTTATGAGAGCCATTATCGTCACGCTCAGAAACAGGCACAGACCTAGTTAAACCGATCCCCATTGAAGCCTCAGGGTATAAGGAGTTAGCCGTGCTTGGGGCTTGCTGCAAACTAGCAGTTGACTGTAGTGGCGTCTGCGCTGTGCCTTGAGTGTTAGTATGTGTTTGTATAGGTGCAGGCTGAGCGACTTTCATCTCTTCTATGAACGACTCAGACGGTTGCAGAACCTTATCATGGGCTATGCTAGAGTTCGCTGGTAGCGGCTGAGGATTTGCATCTTGAGTATTTTTATCTTCCATGACAATTCTAGTTTATCTATAGGTTAGTGCTTCTGCAACCCTACGGATTGAAAGCCATTCTCGCGGTACGCTCCTTGTTTTCAATGCATGATTTTACACTCTGTACCGATTAATGTCGAAATGTTAGATCACCGTGCTAAAAGCTAATGTACATCTTTCGGGTAAAAATTATCAAAACGTATTACTCAGACAAATTCGTATCTGTCCAAAGTTCACTACTAGCTATTGCTGTGTCGCCTGCGAAATTCGGTAAATATACGGGTGTTACTGGAAACGCTACGGGTGGGAGGCCCGGTATAGTACATGTCCATATCGTCCATGGGATTGTATTGTCACCACCGTTCACCGTTAATGGCGCAAGGGTTTGAAAGTCATTATACGCACTCGAAAGTCCTGTATAGCCACTTGGCATAGTTAGACTAAGGTAACCAGATATATCTGCTGAGTCGCCCGGATGACCGGAACCAGAGCCCGCCCCAAACCAACTATCAGTGATGTGAATTGAATTTGCATATGGCCAAAGGCAATCTGGTGCTAATGACTCTAACACAGGATTTTCGGTAGATGTGGTATCGGCGTCAAACGCCGCTTCATTATTGGCAAACTGGGTATGGTCAACGCTTAATGTACCTAGAGCACCTATAGACAGCGTTGAGGCTCCATATTTAAAGACTGCGTACGATATAACATCCGAACTACCTGGGTGCTCAAAGCGAATAGCTGTAGTGTAGTCTCCGGCGGAACCTGTAGTCGAACCATCTCCATAAGAGTCACCTCCCACACTATCATCAGCTGTGCTCGTGAACACTACGGGGCTACCTGACGAGCCAGATGCATTAAGGATGCCGTCACTTTGCACCTTAAAGCCAGTGCCGCCAGTTAATTTCACTTTTACGCCGGAATCAATGTTTACGGTGCCATCTACAACTACTCCGGGTCCGCCGCCATCCTCTAAAATCAACACCGGTCCGCTGGCCACTTCCCAAGTGGATCCTGACGGTACGTCGCCTTGCACAGCTACTCCAATGTTTGCTCCGCTGCCTGAGAACGTATTCTTATTAGTACCCGACAGAGTAATGCCTGATAGGTCCGACTCATTTGCGAATATAGCCCAATTGCCAGCACCAGCCGTGGCAAGCGCAAAGGAGTTGCGTTGCAGCGAGATGGAAGCATCACCGACTGCCGAGATACCGGCATCGCTATCTTCAAACGAACTGTCCGCTACGGTCAGGACCGAGCCGCCACTAGAATTGATGGCCGTAGAGCCATACTTAAAGTCCGCGTGCAAAACATCTACTGTGCCACCGTAAGGTGCAATGGCACTCGTGTAGTCTCCTGCTGCGGGTGAAGTAGAGGAACCATCACCGTTGCTATCGCCTCCAGCGCTGTCGTCCTTGTAGCTGGTGAATACTACTGGGCTACCTGATGCGCCAGTAACGTTGAGGGTGCCGTCACTTGCGACCTCAAAACCCGTACCGCCGTTCTGCTTTACAATTACGCCGGAATCTATATTGATGGTGCCGTGGACATATACTCCAGGGTTACCACTAGTATCTAAATACAGTACTGGGCCACTGGCCACTTCCCATGTGGCGCCTGATGGTACGCTACCCTGCACCATTACCGTTATGTTCGCTCCGCTGCCTGAGAACGTATTCTTGTTCGTGCCAGACAGAACGATGCCTGAAAGGTTGCCCTCTTCCGCGAATATAGCCCAATTGCCAGCACCAGCCGTGGCAAGCGCAAAGGAGTTGCGTTGCAGCGAGATGGAAGCATCGTTGACTACAGAAATGCCCACATCGCTATCTGTAAATGAACTATCTGTTACGGTCAGGTGAGAGCCACCAGAAGATCCGCCAATATCTGAAGAGCCATAGGAAAAGGATGCATGCAAAACGTTAACGGTGCCGCCGTTAGGTGCAATGGCACTCGTGTAGTCTCCTGCTGCGGGTGAAGTAGAGGAACCATCACCGTTGCTATCGCCTCCAGCGCTGTCGTTTTTGTAACTGGTGAAGATAATAGAGGTAGTCGAATTACCGGTAGCATTGAGTGTACCGCCACTCTGGATGTCGAGGCCGTCGGTGATTACTTTAACAATCGTGCCTGGGTTTATCGTTAACGTTTTTCCGTCAGGTATGGTAAGCGCACTGTCCACGACGTATACATTGCCAGAAATCCACGTTTGATTGGAGGACAGCGTGCCAGAAACGTGCACCACCGGAAGATTGTCAGCGTAATTCATCGGTCTTAGTGCAATCAACAGCGTCACGTTAGAATAGCTGGTGCCGCCGTTCTCGGTGCCGTGGACCGTGCCGGTAGCACCGGTTGAGGCGTCAAGCTTCTGTGACACCTCTGAGGTAGTCAGAGAGTTACTGGCGCTGGACGAGCTCTCTGTAAAGCCGGACGGCAGAACGACCGACGTGGCCTGCACCACACCGGCAGCGTAAACGAGCATGTCATTAGTAGCCGTAGTCGTTACCCCGCTGTTATCTACGTTATTCGATGACGTGTTGAGTTGACCATTGCTTACGTCAACCGGCGTGGCATTATTGACCCCGATGTAGCTGCCTATACCACCCGAGGCTTCGCCTGATGTACCGAAGTTCCATGTATAGCTTGAGGGTTCTGATGAGCTAGCTACTTTGTAGTATGCGACGGTTGACAGGGCTGAGCCGGTGTCTTTGCGGACAATTTGTGACCAGCCGGTTGGAGCGGTGATGGCATTCCCTGCCGTACGGACTACCACATGGGCTATCATGACATCCCCGCTCTGGGTACCTGATGGAACATTGAGGGTTAGTGACGAGCTGCTCCCGCCGGTGTTGCTTGCAGACGATGAACGGAGTGAAATGCCGGACGGCGGTGTTGGCGGCGTGGCGCTGGCGGGTACGAGCGCAATGAGCTGCGTGACGGTCGAATACGTGCCTATGGTCATGGTGGTGTGGATATTTCCGGTTGCGCCAATTGAGGAAGCGATACCATTAAACATCTGTGAAGCGGTCTGCGCATTGGAGGCACTGAATGAGCCTTCCGTAAGGCCGGCTGGGGCCTGCACCGAGGCGGCGCGGATGATGCCGACGGCTTCAACTAACATGTCGTTCGCATAGGCTGTGGTGACGCCGGCATTGTCTACGGTACTCACCCCGTTGTTGTATTGGGTGTTGCTGGTATCTATCGGTGTAGTCGTATTCACACCAGCATAGTCACCGATGGTACCGGAGGCTTGGCCGCTGGTGCCGAAGTTCCAGGTGTACGTTGATGGTTCTGAGGAGCCTGCGACTTTGTAATAGGTGGCAGTAGCAAGACTTGACGAGGTGTCCTGGCGTTTAATAATGTGCCAGCCGGAGGGTCCGGCAATCGAGTTCCCGGCGGTTTGGACAACTACGTGGGCAACTAACACATCCCCGCTTTGGGTTTTGGACGGATTATTCATGGTTAGCGACGTGCTGCCGGTGCCGTTGTTGTCCGCCGAGCTGGAACGTAGCGAGATGCCGGACGGAGTTGATGCGTAGATACCTGCGGGCCGCAGCGCTAGTAGCTGGGTGGCACTGGAGTAGTTGCCGCCAAGGGTGCCGTGGATAGTGCCGGTAGTACCTGCCGTCGGATAGGCTTCTTGTGCGAGGACAGAGCTGGTAGCAGTGCTGCTGTTCGCTTTCCACTGCTGCGTAAAGCCGGTGGGCTGCGTGACGCTCGTTGAGGGGTTCACGATACCGGCGGCATAGACGAGCATATCGTTATTTACGGTGGTCGTTAGTCCCGCATTGTCCAGGTTGGTGGTGCCGTTATTGTACTGGGCATCATTCGCGTCAATGGGATTGGTGGTATCCACGCCGGAGTAGCTGGCGATGCCGCCGGAGGCTTCACCGGATGTCCCGAAGTTCCAGGTGTAGCTGGTTGGTTCGGATGATCCGGCAACCTTGTAGTATGTCGCGGTGGCGATATTTGAGGAGGTATCTTGGCGTTTAATCATATGCCAGCCGGAGGGGGCAGCGATGGAATTGCCAGAGGTTTGGACGACAATATGGGCAACCATCACATCGCCGCTCTGCGTGCCTGATGGGGCGTTGACGGTTAGAGAGGTGCTGCCTGAGCCGTTGTTGGCAGAGGCGGAGGCGCGGAAGGCTGGATCGGCATAGATAGAGCCAATATTACTGATGCCTATAGCAATCACGCCTAATATAAAAACAAGCGTGGTAAGAGCGATAATATTGCCACGCTTGTTTGCTCGGTTTGCAATGTGCCCGTTCCTGAACCTCATCTAGCTACCCTCCCGCCAGTATTTATATGCTTAAGCCTAATCTTAGCCGATGTTACGGGTAGCTACAAACAATGACTACGTGACTTTAAGCACAGTAATGTAGGCACTTATCCTGATGGGTACGAGGGCTAGCGGTCAGGGTCTACGTACTGCGAGCGGTCTAGCCCCTGCATCATCGGCAGGTCTGCGACGATTGGAAGGGCTGGCAGGTTCGGAGGGGGTACCGTACTTCGGTTCTGAAGGATGGGATGTTGCCGCCAGTCCATCCGCTCTAGCTTGAATGGCGGGAGTGATCGGTGAAAGCCAATAACCTCATGGTCTTTGTAGCGTAGGAAGTCGTGAGCGCTCAGTAGCGGTATTGCCTGTTCTGATCTCCCTTCGCTGCTCTGCCCGTTATGCTGCTCGGTGGTGTGGTGGGCATAGGCGGATTGTCTGCCGCAACGGTCTTCTACATAGCGGGCGGTGGCTACGTCGGTCGGGCGGTAGTACAGTTGGCTCTCCATGTTATCGCGTAATACCTGGGCGCGGGCTTTGCCGTAGACAACTTCAAGCTGAGACAGGGATTGCACCGCCAGCCATATGCTGATGCCTCGGCCTACGACAGTGGTGGCATGGTCAGCCAGCGAGGGTATGGCCGTTCGTCCGGCTTCGTCAATCAGAAGCATGACAGGCTGGCAACCGTGCCCGGCGCGGCGGTCATAGATCGCTACTAACTCATCTACGAGGCTCCCCCATAACAGCCGGACTAATGGCGACAGGGCTAACAGGTCTTGCTCTTTCCAGCGCATGTACACCGTTACCGGCCTGGCGCTCGTTATGATCTGCTCCGGCGTAAAGTCTGACTGCGCAAGCGAGCGAATGACCGTCTCAGTTAGCAGGGGGTACAGTTTGGTGGTCAGTGTTTCCCATGCCGACAGTAAAAAGCGGTCGTCCAGGTTGGCTTTGTCCGGGTGCACGCCTAAAAACACGGTGGCAAGTTCCGGGTCTGTCACTCGCAATCGTTCCGCGCATCCGGTCAAACCTGCACGCAAAAGCATACGGGTATAGGGCAAGGCGACGGCTCCCTGCCGGGCGGCGGCGGTGAAAATGCACGTTAGCATCTTGGCTGCGCGTTGGGTAAAGATGTCTTGTTCGTGGAGCAGGTGCGCGGCGCTAGATAGTAGAGCGTCTTCGCTCGCCTTGCCTCTGAGCGGGTCGTATCTATGCCCGGTGCCGGTCGGGTCCAGCACGTACACCGGACCTAAGAGACTGCGAAAGCCTGCGGTTTGAGTGAATAGATCGCCCTTGATGTCGTTGACAATAACGCTGTGCTGCCAGGTGAGAAGCTGGCTGACGGCTAACAATCCCTTGCCTGATCTGGTCGGCGCGACAATAAGCAGGTTGCCAAGTTCCGGGCGCTGCCTGGTCTGCCGGACGGTGACAAGCCGCTTGCTGAGCAAAAAGCGCCTGGTGCCAAGTAGCACGCCATTAGAGATAAACGAGGATGACAAGAGCGGCCATACTTCAGCAAGGTGGGCAAACCGCGCCAGGTGCAAGGCCTGCCCTACCATGACAAGCCTAACTCCAAGCCTTCGCGTTGTTCCTGGGTTCGTTCGCGCGCCTCTCGCAGTAAATCGAGTTGACGTAGCTGCTCTAGGGCCGCTGCGGTGGCTGCGCTTCTCATCCGCTGGAAGTCCTGCACGTTGAGGCGCTCCGGTACAATGGCGATAACATGCACATGGCGGTGCTCGGCATGGTCGGCATGGATGGCTGCTACCCATTGCAGCGGCTGCTGGAAGCGGTCTTCGAGGCTCTGGATAGTCCGCTCGGTGATTTCCCGCAGCGCGAGGTTTTTGTCGCTGTCCTCGCGCTGCGGGTCCGGGCTGATAACCAGGCGAAAGAAATAGCTACCCTTAGCCGCTGCGTCAATCATGTCGTACACGTCCCGTCTCTCCACTTTGCCATCAGCCTGAAACAACGTCCGGCGTACGTTTGCGCCATCCTTGCCGGGGCGGTGTTCGATGTAGCGGACTGAGGCTTTGGCTGCCCTGCCCTGCCGGGTATACGTAGCCTTCACAATTGCCATAGCGAGCGCAGCGCAGACGGCTGCTTAGATGGGTTGCGTCAGCCACGTTTCAATCTCCCGAATGATAGGGGTAAGCTCCGGGGCAACCTGCGCGAGGTTGCGTTTGGCGGTGTGTTTCGAGCGTTCCATGATCTCATCGACGATTGTATTTACTTCCGCTTCAGTTAGAGTTGGCGACTGTTGCTTCCGTAAGATGTTGTAGGCGATGGCTCTGGTCTGCTCGCTGGTGAAGAGACTGCGGACGAGCAAGAGTGCTATCCGGCTGCTGTAGGCGCGCATCTCTTTGGCGATGGCCTGTTCAATCATCGGCTGGAAAATGCCCCGGTGCTGGAGGTGTGAGCGCCGGGCGAGCCATTCTTCCAGGGCTCCGGCGCTGGTGCGGGACAAGCTCAAGCCCTCAGCATTAGCAATGCGCTCAAACTCGCGTTTCACACCAGGCTTCACCCAGGTGGTAAGCTTTTCGGTTTGGCGTTTGGCAGGCGAGCGCATAGAACGCCATTGTATAAAGGGGGGATGGGGATGGCTGTAAAAATCTAATACAAACGGCGTGCCTGCATGCGCGCGCATAGGTTTTGCATCCGCGCGCATAGATAACGGGGGTGGTTGGGGGTGGGGGCGCGCACGAAGGTGCGCGCTTATCTTGCCGTACACGCCGCAGCGTCGTTGCCTGGTGCGGTGGCTGCACCGTTCGCCATTGTTAGCATAGGTGTTATTGCTAACTGATAGCCGTTGTGAAACCTTGAGTTAGTGATGCCCACGTCCCCTGCCCTCTGCTTGCCGATGGACAGAAAAGGCCCTGGTCGGCAGCTTGCGTGCGGAGGTGCAGTACAGAGCAATAATTCTCGTTACTAACAGTAGTATTATGTTTACGTACACGTATACGTAAACGTTCCTTATGCTGCTTTCGATTGCCGAGTATACGGTTTGCGCTCTTGTTTGTGCAGGAGTGCCATAATTGCTTCGTCGAGCAAGGCCGACTTGGAGACCTTTCGTTCGGCGGCCAGGTCGTCGAATTGCTTCTTGAGCTTTTTATCAACCCAAGCAGTAAACCGCTGGTGAGTCGCCTCAAACACCTCTTCCCTGCTCCTGGTCCGTTTCGATTTGCTGGTAGCTTCGGCGGTATCTACTTGAGGACTGACCTGTGTATCAGGCACTATCGGCACATAAAGCTCAGTGTCGCTGGATCTAGTAAGGGGGTTAATAAATGGTTTCTTACCGGCCATGCTGTACGCGTTCCAATATCTCTCTTGCTAGGCTGTCATAAGCTTTAGCGCCCTTACTGTCAGGTTGGTACTCAAATATTGATTCATTCTGATTGTGCGCCTCCTCCAGCGCAATGTTGCGCGGGATGACCGATTTAAACACCTTATCCTTGAACCGCACTGTTATGTGGTCCAACACGTTTCGGTTTATGACGGTGTGGTCGTCAAGACAGGCGAAAACCCCCAAGATCGGCAGCTTGAGATCGAGGTTATCACGCAACTCTTGCATCGTCTTCTCTAGTATGCCGACGCCAATTAAAGCGTACGTCGTCAGCGAGAACGGTATTAAAACATCAGTGCAAGCCACTAAAGCGTTAATGGTCAATACGCCTAATTGCGGCGGCGTGTCAATCACGACAAAATCATAAAAGGCTTTAACTGGCTCTATTGCCCGCTCTAGTCGGCGTTCCCTGCCATGCGCTGATGCCAGCATTAAATCGGCCGCGCTCAAGTTAATGGAGCACGGCACAATGAACAAGTTTTTGTGTTTGGTGGGAATAGTCGCCTGCTCTATCGGCTCATGGTTAATCAGCACATCATAGAGCGTTTTGGCGTTCTCCAGGTTGCCGAGCAGCGAGTACGTTGTATTGCATTGGGGGTCAGTATCAATCACGAGCACCTTATAGCCTTTGTCTGCCAGCGCGTAGCTCAAATTGACTGTGCTGGTAGTTTTCGCCACACCACCCTTGTTATTTGTTATGCAAAAAATATTCATAATTTATCCATTAGCGTTACGTTTACGTATACGTGTACGTCCCATACTATATCTATAGCTCATAAGAAATGCAATCACGTATACGTGTACGTAACTGTATACGTAAACGTTTACGTACACGTATACGTTTTATATAAAATCTACTCCTTATTTTTGGCTGATTGTGGATAATTTTTAAAGATATTTATTGCAATTACCAATAATGCGGATTATGCTTAGACTGACTTGGCACGCAACGTCTGGTTCCAAATCGCCAATTTGCGTATCAGCGAGCCTGCTAAGTCGTCAGATCAGGGGTAACGCTTTCGTTCACGGTGTTGACATACGTGAGCTGGTGCTTTAATATTGCTTGTAGGCGATTTGGTATCAGAGAAAGCGTGCAACGGGCCCCGAAAGGGGTCCTTCTTCATATTTACCCCTGTTAGTAACAAAACTAACGACGCTAAGGGGAACCAGTTATGAGCACGGCATCAGCGGGTAGCATACTCGCAGAAAGACTCGTCCAATACAAACAAAAACAGGGGGATGTGGCAAGTAATACTAGCATTATCATCCCACAGGTACAACCTATCATCATTAAACCGTCAATGCCATCGTGGGATGATCTGCAAGAGAAACTGCAACATGTCATCAATCTTGCTGGTCTCTGGATAACTATCCGGGAACTGTACGATCAGGGGTATGGCGCTGAACTGGAAACAGCGGCCGAGATCGCGCTTGCCACGGCCAAGAAGAGCCCGTACCACCTCTTCGCCACTATGACGAGCAAGAAAGCAGGGAAGTGGGCCGCCATAACCCTTGCAATGGTGCATGAGACGTGGCAGGTGCGCCGGAACGCGTTACACGTCGTCGAACGGCTCAAACTACAAGTCGGAAGCATTAAAGCGGTTTTAGCCCTCTCCTGGAGGCTCAGGGGCACCATTATGCGGTACTTAGGTCTCGCGACGGAGCAGGGAACCGGCATTAGAAACCCGGCCGGTGTGTTCTTTGCGCTCACGAAGCGACAGGCGCAGGCCTCCTAGTCAAGCAATAATTTGACTCGTTGCCAGCCGGCGAGCTGGCTGGTTCGGTTTGGGCATTATATAGTATGTACGCAATATTTCGGTGATGTTATCAATAAAAGTGTTCGCAAAATTGGTTGGAAGGCAGCAGAGCAGGGGGATGTGCCGTGTAAGCCGTGTGTTTGCGGGGTTTGCTGCCCGACACTACGTACGAACGAACAGATAGAGCTGCAAGAATTAATTGTAAGAAGTCATTGCAGAGAATTATTTGTTTAAGAACTGCCTGGGGATTACACAATTTGCTTGGCTACAAACGTTTGCGTTTCAAGAAAAGGTTAGTATCGTTACACATGTGACTTGGGTTAACAGTTGTATGAGAAGTCGAACGGTGGGCCATCGCTGCTGAGGAAATCAGGCACGACAAGCCAGGGCAGAGCAGGAAGAAACATTTTGCCTGGCTGTGCCTGAATGAGCAGCGGTTATAGCACACAAAGCGCAGCACCACGCCCGCTACTTGCTCATAAAAGGAGCAACATCGTTAGGGACATTCTTAGCTACAACCGACGTGACCGACCACACGCCTTGCCAGGCGTAACCCCACGCCCTAATCCTCACACCGAGCCACGCACTTCTATAGTGCGAGCATCAGCGCCAACAATCCGAGCTCCCCGCGCTACTTCCGCAACCCCTGTTCGTCCCTCACTGCCTGTAAAATCCGTACCTTATTTACCGCCAGAGCACCCGTCGATGCGTGCAGGGCCGTTCCATCGCGGTGATCTAGATCACAAAATATGGGCATGGCAGTACCGCGTATGTCAAGCGTATGGCGCTGAGTTATCCCCTTCTGGCGTTGTGGTTAGTACATCTCCAGTCGATACAGTATATATTGACTGCATTGCATACAATGCATACAATGTAAGTATGAACAAAGGTAAACAAGGAGAACAGCACATGCTCATCGGTCTGGCAAACGAAATGCTGACGCTGACAGCGGATATACTTGAGGGAGTTATCTTGGCCCTCGTGGGCGTGAAACCATCGCGGCGCACGCATACCCGCAAGGCCCAGCAAACAAGGCAGTATACAAAGAGAAAGCGCCAGACGCGCGTCACGTTGAATGACCGTGCACTGCAACGGCTTGCTGGCAGGCTATTTGAGAACCTGCCGCGCGATGTGGCGATCTCTGTATTAAATGATGTAAAGCGGTATGGGATGGAGGTGTAAGGTATGCAAACAACTATCACTTTAGTGGACAGGGATGCTTTTGACCTGCTAATCATATTGCAGGACTATGCCCGAACGAAATCTGAGGAAATCGAACAAGCGATACAAGACGAAAAAGCCGGTAAGCCGCTTTGCCTGTTCAACGACTACGTTGACTTTATCACCGCATTGGAAGCGCCGCAACACAACGCCAAGAGGTTCATGAAAACCATTCAGCAACAAACCGGCGAGCGCGTCTTGAACGAGCAAGCTATTGATAATCTATAAGGAGCAATGACAATGTACGATCTAAGCAACCCGTCTGATGTGATAAGACAAATGGAAGATGCAGGACTTACTACATCAGCAATAATAAAAACTCTCAAGTTGACACTTACTGAGCTAGAAAAGGAGCAATGACAATGGCACTCGCAAGATACAAAGTAGTTCACTCATACTCAACTACAAACGGAGCAACACTCATACATCACTGGCACACCGATGATCCAGAGAAGTACCTTGCTGAAGTCAAGGTAAAGGCACCCCTAGCAAAGTTGTTGAGAATAGAAGAAGTAGCCTAGCGGTCTCTACCGCTACCGCCAGGACACGGCGAATAGTGCCCAATCAATTTTAACGGAGGTAAATCAATGAAAAAACTAAACTTAGTCGATGTTTCAAGAGGCCAATGCGAATATTGCGGTTACGACTACGGAAAGCTACATCTTAAAAGTGGGGCGTATCACTGGCCTGTCATTTGTCCAAACTGTGGCATGCTTAGCACAGATTGGGAGAGTGATACACCCGCGCCCCCAAGTGACTATGACTATGAAAAAGAGAATTATAAGGAATGTCCCGTGTGTCACGTAACGATAGACTATCATGTTGACGGTTTTATTTCTTATGAAGATGAAACGGTATGGGTACACCGTGACCATACCGTTGAAGAAACAGAAAAAGGTCTGGGACGAAAACTTAGCGACATGGAAAAGTTCTGGATAGGGCATTAATCAGAATAAACTACCACGCCCCGAGCACGGCGCAAAACTGCTCACTATTTAATTTTTGGAGGATTTATGGATAGGGTGATTAAGTTTCGGGCGTGGGACAAACAGGAAAAGAGAATGGTGTCAGTCTATACGCTGCTATTCGGCAGTCGGGGCTTAAGTGTTAGTAGCCCTGGTAAGAAGTTACCTGACTACGAACTGATGCAATACACCGGCCTCAAAGATAAGAACGGGGTAGAGATTTATGAGGGGGATATTGTAAGCGACGGTGATACTGAACGCATTATTGCATGGGATTGGCACCAGGACGCCGATGCTTACTACGAATATGGCGTAGGTTTTAACATTAACCCTGACCTTGCTAAACAATTTGAAGTCACCGGCAACACCTATGAAAATCCAGAATTGTTAAAGGAGGCCGCGTGATGGCGCAAAAAAATTCGGGCACGGCTCAGAAAAAAACGGCCCCGGACGATATGGACCTGTTCCAAATCCGAGTTCATGACCCGGAAGCGGCGGCAGACATCAGGGCGTATGCGGCCAGGCACAAGATCAAGTACGGCCCGCTATTCGTGAGAGCGTTCAAGGCGCTCATCGCCAGCGAACAGCCGAAATAACACCGTCCGCTTGCTTGGATAATCGACTGTAAAAATCATCCTTTATGCAGGACGCGTAATAGCTGAAAATGCTGCAACAGGCACCAATTTTCCGGCAATCCAAAAATCTGGCCGAAAAACGTTACCCGATTTTCCCTGTCAGTGGCTTAGTAATTATGAAAATTGTCCAGCTTTAGAGAGGAAGTAAGATTAGTCACCTGAACCGATGTTCGACTGAAATTCTTGATTACTTTCTCTGTTTCTGGGAGTATTCATCTGAAAGGAGTTTTTACCATGCTTTACCGTATCAACCGTCTGTTCAACGTACCCAAGCGCCGCGCGGCTGTTGTAGCCATACTATGCACGCTAGCTGCGCTCCCGTTTCTCTTCAACCCCGACCTCGCCATGTTCGGCCTGATGTTCCTGATGTACGCCGTCATTTACGGCTGCATATGGCTGTATAAGTTTAAGCGCGACCGGCGTTTGCAGGCTGGCGCACAAGCAGCCAATCAGCAACCGGCAGCGCTTGAGCCGCCGATGACGAGTGCCGGCTCACACCGTTTATTCGTTCCGCAGTCTTTGAATGTCAACGATTAGAGCCTTTTTGTTGACATCACCAGAAAGGAAGTAAACAACATGCCGTTTTATTCACGGCCGCACCTTGCTCATCTTGCCCGTACAGACCCTAACAAACACCGTGCGCTTATGTCACAGCATACGAACATCGGGTGGCAACCAGAGACAGAAGATCAATTACTGCTACCCACGAACGACCGTTACGCCGGTACTTACGTCTTAGGCGTCCAGGGTTCCGGCAAAAGCGGCTTATTACAAAACTCCATTACTGCTGACATCCAGGCCGGTCATGCGGTCATCGTGATCGACCCGCATGGGGATTTGGTAATAAACTGCCTGAGCCAGATGCCGCCGCACCGCTTAGGCGATACGTACTTGCTGGATATGGAAGACGAGGCATATCCGTTTGGTGTCAACATTTTCAGCGTCGGCAAACTTACGAGCGGTCTTGCTACGACGCAAGCCGTTGAGCGCTTAATGCACATTTTTGATGTCTCGTGGCCCGAGGTTATGAGCCAGCAAAATTTGCCGCGCTACTTACGGGCGGCAGCACTAACCTTTCTGGCAAACCCAGGCACCACGCTGGTAGACATGCACCCGTTCTTGCAAGACCAGCTCTACCGCAACCGTTTGCTGGCAAATGTCACGGACGCAACGGTACGCCGGTTCTGGGCCGACCAGTATGACAGTCTAGGGCCGCACGAACAGTACCGCCGGGTGCAACCGCTTATTGGACGCCTAGAGGCGCTGTTTATGGGCCGGAGCCTGGTACGTAATATTGTCGGGCAAAGAAGAAATACGATCAGTTTCAGGAAGGTCATCACGGACAAACAGATTGTGTTCATTAAGCTGCCGGTGAAGACCGTCACCCAGGATGCGCGGTTGATCGGCACCATCCTGTTAGCGCAAATATCCAATGCTATCTTTTCGTTTGCTGACGTAAACGAAAATAAGCGTCCGGGTGTTTCTGTTTACGTGGATGAGTTCCAACATTTTGCGACTTCGGATTTTGCCGAGTTGTTTAGTGAAGGCCGGAAGTTCGGGCTGCGGCTTACTATAGCGCACCAGTATCGCGCACAACTGCCGAATTTCCTGCAAGCCTCGACCATAACTGCCCGTACTAAAATCTGCTTCCAAACGACACCCGAAGATGGCCGGGAAATGGCGCACTTATTCCCATCAAATGAAGCTACCGTGCAGACTGACGACATTACCGAGCATCCGGTACACTACCTGCTGACCCATCCATCAGACGATCCCATAGTACGGACATTCACCGAAGTGTACCTGCATCCCTTACAGGGGCATAAACGCGGGGCAGGGCGGATTGAGATCGACACCCGCATGAATGCGCCCAGTATCGGGGATATATGGAATGGCGGGCGTCCTCCGAACGCGCGCGTGGTTGACCCTACCTGGCAGTTAGATAACCTGCTGTATGAAACCATGCGCACGGGTAACCCGTCGTTGTCCATTCCGCCGGAAATTGTCACCGGCTTCTCGAATTGCGGGCAGCGCTTCTACAAAGTGGCTATGGGACTCACACCGCGCGACCCGGATTTGACTATGCAGGTACGCTTCCCGAAAGGGCTAGTCGTAGCAACGCCGGATAGAGCCTTGCGCTGGACGCGCCGGCCCGAGGGCAGTACTGAGCAGTTTTATCACTTCATCTTTCATTTGCGCATGGTGATGCAGCTCCTAGCGGAAAACCCCATCGGCAAAGCTACAGTCACCACATCAACTGAAGTCGCTAAGATGCTGACTGCGTTGCCCAAACGGGCAGCCTTTGTGCGTTCCGGGGATACCGTGGGTGTGATCTATACGCATGACACCGCACCAGCATTAAACCGTATCGAGCTGTTTAGCCGGGCTAGAGACATCCTGGAACATACCAGGGCAGTGTATTGCCATCCGAAAGCGGAAGTCGAGCGGTTGTTTATGCAGCCTGCACTGACTTCAGCACCGATGCAGCCGGTGAGCCGGTGGGAAGTTGTCGAGTAACTTACATGTTATAACCCGAAAACTTACATAGTGTGCTAGTGCGAAGCACGCTGCGACCGCTGTTAAAACCGGCAATTTACTTACATATTCAAATTCATGGGATTACATAATGAACAAACCCTTCGCTATAACCCCTGTCCACGATCTGCTGTTATGCGGCAGTGCAGATATGCCTATCGGCTTATACCACCTGCACCTGGCGACAGCCGAGCAGTTAACTAGGCTGCACTACAAAGCCGGTATGCTCAAGACGGTCAGCAAGCGGCTGAAGGTGCTTGTGGACAACGGCTACGTACAGGCGGATGCCAAGCCTACCAAGAAAGGCAACGGGGGCTACTACTACGCGCTAACGCAAAAGGGTACGCACTACCTGGATTTGTGCGGCTTTGACGTCTCCGAAGCCTTGCGGCCGGATAAGGAGATGGATAGGCATCTATTCTTCCTAGAACATACGCTTGATCTGAACGATATATACATCGCTGCCTTGCAGCTCAAGCATGTCAGCGGTAGTTGTTACCTGCATAGACGTATCAGCGAGCGGAGCTTCAAGCGCGAACCGCTGAAATTCCAGTATGGTAACGAAAACTTGCGGCTCATACCCGACGGCTTCCTGGATTTCCGTATACGGGCACAGGACGGTCCGGAGCGCTATGTCGGCCTGGTACTTGAACATGACCGGGGCACTGAGCAGCAGGAGCACTTTAAGCGGCGCATTAAATTATACAAGGCATTCTTAGGCTCAGGCACGGCTAAGCAGGCGCTCGGGCTTCCTGCCGTGATCGTGGCCTTTACGACGTTTACCGGAGCCAAGCGTGCCGCCAAAATGCGCGAATGGACATTCCAGGAATTGCAGGGCAATCCGCAATTGTTGCCGCTGTTCATCTTCGCTGAGTTGCCGAAACCATTGGAACCGAAGCACTTACTGTTTGAACGCCGCTGGTATACCCTGACAGACGGCCAGCCGATAGCTTTACTGGAGGGATAATCCTATGGCCTTGTTTGTCACTAATTCACCCGACCTTACTACCAATGGTCCGCTCATTGCTGTCAAACTATGGGTGCCCGTCGGGGTGAAGTCTGACGCCTTACCGGTTGATGCTCTGGCAGAGATACACATTGGTCTGCCGTATACCTGTATCCAGGAAGGTATCGCGACGAGTTTAGGACTGGAGCCAGCCGGTACAATAAATGTCACGACCGCTACAAAACCGACCCATAAGGCACACATATACCGCATCCGCGTCGCCTTCCCTGACGGGCAGATGTCATTTGAGATTACGGCTGTCGAAGTGCCCTACATGTTACGGCCAAAGCAGCGGATTAAATGCCTCATTGGGCGCGACATACTGCAATATGGCACGCTCCATTACGACGGCCGGGCCAATACGTTCTCATTGCTGTTTTAAGGATGATGCTATGGACGAGCAGATAGCGGTACAGCAGTCAACGAGCATCTTAGAACTGCTGTACCTGATTAAAGCAAAGAACCGGGGTGAGCTGTCTTTTGCTGAATTTATGGCGTCTGCTTCAGACTGGGCTAAGGCTGTCATTGCTGAGTACGAGCTGGGACAAGCGGATGCCGAGACGGTCAATCAGAATGAGGGGCGCGGCTAGTGTCTTACACTTCGACAGGTGGAAGCCACGAAATACGTAGTATTTCGGGATATAGCGGCCTCGATTTTTGCCTGGTATGCCGGTTACTTTCACGAAAAACACCAAGTTCCACTGTTTTTAGCTCGAATGAGGA